>Ga0126342_10015548_pt1 | contig 13333 bp, 10 predicted proteins | sample Cyp1metagenome_FD_92528 | JGI IMG/M metagenome (GOLD analysis project Ga0126342, IMG submission 92528) | Coral microbial communities from Lord Howe Island, Old Settlement Bay, Australia - Cyphastrea 1 metagenome | ecosystem: Host-associated > Invertebrates > Cnidaria > Coral ...
ATAGACATCTATATACATATATACATATATGTATATATACATGTATACAGATATACTATATATATACAAATATACATATATACATACATACATACATACATATATATATATATATTATACATATATACATATAGACATATATATACATATAGACATCTATATACATATATACATATATGTATATATACATGTATACAGATATACTATATATATACACAAATATACATATATATATACATAGATACATATATACATATATACATATATGCATATATACATATATACATATATTCACAGGGGAGAGGGGGGGAACCATGACTACCTATACTACCTACAGGACCACATCCACAACAAAAAAGGGGAACCATGACCGTGGGGGGGGAGACTACCTACAGGACCCACCCAACTCCCACATCCACAGGGGGGAGGGGGGAACCATGACCATGGGGGAGGAGGGGGGGTCCCCGAACCTGGAACATATATATGTGTCATAAATATAACTATGTATATCATATAATTATGTAATAAATAAATGGTGTATAATGTGGTATAATGGATCACCAGACATATGTGATCTGAAGAAGACCCAAGACAAACCAGTGGATTTGAGGTACACTAGTCGATCAAACAAACCCACATCCCACATGGAACCTGAACCATTGGTAAACATGGGCCATAATGGAGTGATATTTTTGATGATTTGATGTGATTTGGCTTTGGATATGGCCCTTGTTTGGGCGTGTACCCTGAAAACTCACATGGTGCAAAGTGTTAGGTTCGAGAAGATATGCTCTCAAGGCACTTGAATCCTTAAAACAATCAGCTTGTGTCAAAGCCCATGATTGCCCTTAAATGGGGGGCATCAACATCATCAACATCCATTAGGTTTTGATCCATAGCCATCTCTCAATGTTGCTCTTTGATCCATAGAGGGCCATGTTGACAACTTCTCGACAAAATGTGCTTGGATGCTGCTTTTTGGTCACAACGGACTGGCTGGCAAATATGACGCTAGCCGTAAACCACATTAGTAAAAAAACGTCCACACTAATTCTGATTGAGGATTTGTAGAATACGTTAGTTTAATGGGAAGGATGACACCCCATATATTATGGAAAATAAAACGTGTTCCAAACCACCAACCAGAAAACGTTTAATAGCGACCTAAGAAGCTGTCTCAGTTAAACTAAGGCCATGGCAGCGCAAAAGGGACATCGTTTCTGTTCCGATGTGTGGGATGATCACACCACAAGTTTTGTGTCAGCTGGCACGACAGTAAAATACACTTCCCAAAGTCCAGAAGGCCCTTAGCATTGACATGACCTACAGTAAATCATCCTATAGATCTCTTGTCAGCATCTCCATCTGGTTGGTGGTTTCAACCAACCCCTCTGAAAAATATGACTTCGTCAGTTGGGATTATTGTTCCCAATATATGAAAAGTATTGGAAAGTCATAAAAATCCATGGTTCCAGTCACCACCAAGCAGATAATTAAACACTATTAGCCACTATTAACCACTATTAACCATCATTAACCAACCAGTCACCACCAACCAGCCATTCCTCGGATCAAACACATGTCACATGTCTACCATTGGGCCATCCCATCCGTCGTCTCAGCATCCCCCTGGTCGGCTTGGTCGGCTCTCACCTCGCGTTGTCGCTCTTCAGGTCTTCGTCTTCAGGCCTCTCCTCCTTGGGACCATATACATCGGGCCGGGGAACTGTCACTAGAAATGGAAGTACCATACACATCCATATACATTTCTATATATGTACTATATGCATGGTATATATGGTACTATATGGTGATACCATCTATATAACTATATATATGTGATACCATATACCCATTATATGTATATTTGTATATCACCATTAACACCATATATCGTCCCCCGGAACGGCAGTCACGATGTTATTTCGAAACACCAGCGACGACGTGGTTGGTATCATCTCTGGTCGTCCATCCATCGCTGGCTATATTATGAGTTAACTCCACACTTGAATCAGCGAATTATCATGAATTTCTGAATTATCTCCATCTTTTTTGATTTTATCCGTATCAAATTGCTGGTTGAATCTCAATCTTTATGGTTAAAATCACGTTATTTTCTTGTTCAACCTCTACTCAATCCCATGAAACCCCTACTCAATCCCCATGAAAAACCACTATTTTCCCATGAAATCACCATTTTTTTCCGCAGTGAATCCCCGATAGCCCCCATTTTTGTCAAGGGTTTCGCCGCTCCTGGAGCTGCGACAAGACCTTTCGAGCTTCGACGACATCTTCGTCCTGGATGCAGACCTGAAACGTGCTCCTTCGATGACTTACCGCTTTTACACATGGTGGTTTTCCAAAGCTAGTTGAAAGTACCAAAGCGCGTATATTACATATGTATATATATATGTATATAACAATGGTTGCATGTGGTTATTAAATGAATTCTACATAGTCTACATGCATGTGTACATGTTACACACACACACAAACACACACACACACACACACATATATATATATATATATTATATGTATATATATATATATACACATATGACTACATGTATACACATGTGCAAATTCAGATGCGTTCCCATGAAAATGAAGCAGCATACGTACAACATAGAGCTTGGAATTCATTGGGGTTGAACTGATTGAACCAGGCTGATATTGCCATAGAATGCCATAGATACGGGTTGCATACACCATACATAACAGTGTATCAACCCATAGGTTAGTGTATCAACCCATACATACACCATACATGCAGGCTGGAGATGGTTAGGTTTGTCTTCTTCCCAAGCAGGCATCGCCTGCAGGTTCATCTTCATGCACTCGTATCTCACAGAGGAGTTGTTGAGCGCCTGGGAGTTGGGCCAAGAGATTTCCTAGGGGTACCCCCAAATCATCTTAATCATCTTTAGATGGGATTTTCCATGAACTCAACCAGCTATTGGGGGACCGTTTTAGGAAGCCCCAGTTGGAGATGTGCCACATTAAAAATAGGAGTTGTCTTCCACTGTCAGAGTTTTGGATGGACAAATCCCCATAAAATTCTACCAGTAAATGTTTGGTAGGTAATCCAGTAGCCATCTCTGATCCAAGAGGCTCCAGTGATACAGCAGTGCTACAGGAACCGCCCCGGAACCCGACTGCAATAAGGGATCTAGACATATTTGGGACCATAGAATGGGACGGTTTAATATTAGATTATAAAAGAGGGATGGGATTACATGTTTTATGTTGTTTTATGTCACTGTGTAGAAGGATGGATGGACACTGGAGAACAACTCTACATCATGTGCAGGCTTGAAAGTATTTCACACATATCTCTTCAGGAGGGGGAATCATATCAATTTCACAAGCAACACATCCACCATCATAAGTACAAACATAGCAAAAACCATGCGCTAGCTTCACATGAATCCCTTTGCCCAGCCGACCAACTTGCCCAACTTCGAATTTTAAGAAACTACACAAATCAGCCAATAACTTCCACTAGCCAGCAATTCATGGAAAATCCTTTGGGGAACTGTGGTTTTTCCATACCTGAACAGTTTACCACAAGGAAAAAACAACGGTCGCGAGACGGTTGATTTCGACCTCAGAGACCTTCAGAACTTCGGACAAGAGTTGCCGCCCTTCCTTCAAAGCCGCCTACGAGTTTACGGATCCGTCCCGGCCGGTGCAATTTATGCTGGGAAGTCATGACTTGGATTTGTTTCACCAGCCCCAAAAAAGAAATCCGATATAGAGATTCCCCAAGTAGTGGATGTTCCATTGGGAAAGTAAACCAACAAAAACATCCAGCAAATCTCAAGATGATGGGGTAGAGGTTGCAATCGTCCAAAATCAACAGTGAGAAAAAGAAAAGGAGAGATTGAGAAATAATAAGCGCTGATCACTGACAACTACCATCATCATCCGTATTCAATAACGGACACCTGTTCGGGGGTCATTCCAAACTGTGTGAGCAATGTGCCAAAATGCGATGACTTACAAACTCTTGATTTCAGGGCATACTAATGGAAGATTAGTATTTGCCATGGATGCACACACGACGGTGCATTTAAGGGTATATAATGCAAAACCGAAATGGAGTTCTGACCTCACCAAATAGGGCTTCTCTTGCTGGATTGCGTGTGACAAATGCTCACTAAGACACTAAGATTAATCTTGCTTACTGCTTCATGACTTGTTGGCTACATATTGATGCAAATGCCGAATTATAGAGTTTAAGTTGGTGATGTAACTGCTGGCAGGTGATAGTATCCAATTTTCATGTTTCAACGCCTTCAACATGTCACATAGTATTGCTTACATGTCACTTCACTGAACCAACTGGCATGGCCTGATAATAAATAAATATAAATATATATATATATATATATATATGTACTAACCACTAAATCTCTGATCATCATCACTTTGCCCGTACAATTTCCCATATTTCAGGGCTATTATGCTATATACCATGTTCATCAAAAAAGAGACACACCTGGAATCAAAAGAAAATTGGAACAAAAACATCTAAACCCTCCCACCATCCATCACCATCCATCACCATCCATCACCATCCATCATCATCCATCACCATCCATCACCATCCATCACCATCCCCCAGAAAAGCCGCAGGCCGGGGCCTTTTCGGCCGCCGTGGCGGGATCCGGGTTCTCGCCAAAGCGCATGTGCGCCAAAGACATGGCCTTGGCCAACCTCATCCTGTGGCATCTTCGAGGACGAGCGAAATGAAGCAATGGATCAATCTAATACAAGGTGGTGCCCCATAGTTAGCTAAGTTGGTATATAACTCCAATAACTATGGTTTATGGTAGATATATCTATAGTTAATGGGGTTTATAAACCAACTTATAACTGGGGGGCACCACCTTGTATGGAAGATGTTCCATTGCCACGTTTCACCAAAGGGTATCTGGTTGGTGGTTTTAACCATCTTGAAAAATATGAAAGTCAATGGGAAGGATGACATCCCATATATTATGGAAAAAATGTTTGAAACCACCAACCTGGTATAGAAAAGGTAGAAGCCTGGCACAATTGACCTTACTCTATATCGCCATCTGGTCCGGTCAAATTGGCCCAGCGCATATTTTCATCGGCCGATCGCTCTTCGGCGAGCGCATCGGATCCGGCCCAATCCCGGGAATGGCCTGAGGGTGGCTTGTTCCAGCTGGATCTTGCGATCCTCCTTCTTGTCCTCGCTGAAAACATGGCAATTTGCAGAAATTCTAAATGGCTTCAACGGTTCAACTGACAGTTGTATGCGGGGTTAAACGACACTGGGCATCTTAAGAATAACACCCAGGCCTAGGCGAAGTTTTTCAGAACATGTTTGGACCCCAATAAAAAAACCATGGTATATCATCAAATATTCACCATACATATTGCCACACTTTGGTGGCAATTCCCCACATCCCACATACCCTCTGGTTATTTAACATAGCCATGGTATAGATGGCCCATAGAAATAGATGGTTTACCGTTCTTATAAATGGTGATTTTCCATGGCTATGTTAAACAACCAGATGGTATCTTGAAGGACGCATTGTCAGCAAAAATGGCCATCTGGTCCATATCGATCCACTTGAGCGCTCGTCGGTATCGACCTTGGTCCGCTTTCATCATGTTCGATCTATTTCACCTACTGCAGCCCCGAAGCACGATAATTTACGGGTATTCATTCTGGATTGTTTGAATATCAACCTCAACAACAAGTGAGGTTTTTTGCTGACTCCATCACTTGCAAACTTGGTTGATCAATGGAAGGTCCCCCGGCGCTCAGCGTTGTAGGCAAACTTGTGCACCTGATGCCACAAACCATGGAAAACACATGCAGTACGTTCACATGCGTTCACACGCCCTCCCAGCCACACACAGCTCAAAACAAAACGTGTTTCTGACCATTTCTATTTCATATTTCATAATTCCCGTGTTATCCCATCATTACATCGAAACAAACCATCACCCAAACTTTCAAAAAAAACATCTTTTTGATACTTTTGTAGATGATGTGCCTGCTTGGTGGAATTTTTTGTCCAGCTAGAGCTAGAGCTGATGGTCAAAGCCATCTGAATCAGACCCATCTTTGTAACGGTGATACCACCTCGTGTTATCAAACAGAGGAAGGGAACTCCCCAAATCCCAGAACTATATAATTATAAATGCTATGTATATAATTAAATAATTATAAATCTATAAATTGGCATTCAAATTGGAAAACAATCTATATATACATGGGAAATATTTCAGCAAACCATCTTTGATTACCAGAGGGTAATCTAAGTTACAAAACTAATCAAATACATACACAACATTATACAATTATAGTCGCATTACAGTTGGTTTGAAATCAACTGGAATGTGGTAAACTAAAAAAAATCGGGATGGTTGATATCAACCATTGATGGTGATTTTGCGGATGAATTATTGGGTTTACTACATTAATCATATTCATCATTCACAATCATCCATGAATCATTAATCACTATTAAGCACTTTCAATCACAAACACACATGATTAATCTCGGATAACCAACCATTATCGCAAGCACCAAACCATGTTTTATAATATATATATATATCTGTGTGTAACATGGATATATATAAATACAAGTCCCTACAAGAACACAAGACCCATACATATATATATATATACATATATATATATATGTTCCCGTTATAGTTGGTTTGAAATCAACTGTATCACAAGCAGCGTTGGAAAACTTCCAGCATCTCACCTGCTCTGCCACATGGGCTTCAGCACTCTTCGAGTCCTCCATAAGTTCTGAATCTCCAAAAATTTAAGGCCAAAAAGAAACGACCATTGAACCGCCCTTTATCCAAGGAAAACATGATATTTTCACGGCAAGGTTTAACATGGTTTAACTTCATTAATTCTAACCAACAAAAATGCGATCTTCGCCATCTATCAATGGATCGAACTCACTCTTTTGAACCAACCATTCGCTTGGGATCGGAACGCAACTGACATCGGTTCCAACAAATACACGTTGAGTTTAACCTTAGCGCAGACGTGGGGATGTGCTCAACAACTATGCCTTAAAAAAACAAAACGTACCATGCGCCAACAAAAAAAGGCGATGCATTATAGCAACAACATCTGAGGTGCGGCTACGTGCCAAATGTTGGTGATTGGCCCGGGCCCATGTGAACTACCGCAAAACTAGGACCTCTAAGATTCGAATCTATCACATAAATAAATAAATATATATATACACATACTTCCTGTTCATTCATTTTAAGTATTCTCTAAAATTATTCGGAGTTTTCCAAACGTGAATCCGCGTTTACCCCCCAATTGCTTCCAATGACCCAATGAGCAATTCGAAAAATCCAATCAGAAACTTCAATGTGTTCCCTGCCTCCCCACATATTGTATGGCATGCCGACGAGTCACAATGTGAATACACAACATAAACATATTGGCACATCTTATATTATACTCAGAATCCTATTTAACATTATTATTATTATCATTATTATATATATATGTGTGTGTTTATAATACTGTATACATATATAAATTTATAAAGATATGTATATATAGAGATGATGTTACCTTTGTTTATAAGCAGTATAATTATGATTGTTTACTGGCATATGCCAGTATATCCCGTTCCCAATATTAGTGTTTCAAGTTGCATGATGCTAGTATCAGGTGCAGCAAGTCAGTTCTTTGAGTGTGCTGAATGTATTGACTGATGTTCCCAATGGTTTCTGGAAATGGGTATACCCCCATATTGCATCCCAAAGTAGCAATGTTGATGGAACATGACGATGAAAATGAAACATCAAATCTCTTCCGGATACCTCATGTTCAGGTTAACCCACACATCACATGCATACAGAAGTGCACGTAATGTGCGCTTAAAATTATGTGCATGTCACATGATAAACAAGCACTTCAAACGGCTGGTCGTTTCGGTTTGGTACATCCATCACAACTGGCATGGAAAAACAAATTGTGTGTGCTGTATGCTAAGCCAAGATACCAATATAATCAAACATGTGTACAGGATGGGGACCCCCAGTTATAAGTTGGCTTACAAACCATGATAATCCCCATTAACTATAGTTATATCTACCATAAACCATTGTTAAGCCACTTAAAAACCAACTTAGCTATCTTGGGGGCCCCAGGATCAGAAAAGAGTTCATGAGCATGCTTTGAAGCAAAAGATCCTATCCCTAAATCAAGCATGGATGAAATGGAGCCATGAACCAAGCAATCACTATAGAGAATAGCAATGTGAAAAAAGAATGGCAGAGATAATTCCCAGCTGAATCCTACTGAAATAGCATGAAATAGCAGTTACTTTCTATCAAACTCTTAGTCGTCCTATTGTTATTGACATTTATTTTTTCGAGTTTTTCGGACCGCCCGGCATCCCCAGCCCAGAGTTTTTCTTCTCTCAAAGGCGGTCTGGAAACCACGACCAGGTCAGGCTGACCACAAAGGGTGCAAAAAGCGTCGATTCCTCCATGTAGACATGGTGGACCAAAAGTGCCGAAGAACTGTTGGTTTTTTCATGCCCGGATGCGTCCTGAAATTTGGTATATTCACCTACAACACAACGGGCGATTTTGAGGGTTAATGTTGATAAATATTCCAGCACCATGTAGCATGTGGGATGGATCATAATGAAACTGGAAACAGTTTTTCAAAGCACAAGAATAAAGAGTAAAGAACTTAAACACCCACAGGAGTGAGAAAACATGAGAAAGCAGGGTTGCCTGGCTGCTTCCTTTAGCATACATCACGTTGCAAACATGGACATTATTGCTCCGAATGTTCTAGCACCCCTGCCTGCTTTGATTGAATTTAACCATAACTAAACGCGAATGACCACAACAAACTTGACAGCATTAGTCTGCAGTATTCCTCCATCTGTGGCTGAAAACGAACCCATTCAGCATCAATTCGACGACGTCTACCCACTCGTCCTTCGACATTTCCTTCGCCCACCGGCAGTAAAACACATGAAACGTCGCATTTCAAACTTCAAACGTGCAACGTCCAGCATGCCCAGGGTGCCTCCAGCAAATCCACCACCGAAAACCGCCGGAACAACCGGGCTGTGGAAACTCCAGAAACATCACCTAGAATTTCTTGGGCGCCGGAAGACGTGTTTCCTGCAGTCTGCCGAAGATGTTTCGGCAAATGATAGTAGAAGTAACCAGCCCAATAACGAAAATGTACTACTAAGACAGTGAATTATCATTTATTTTGTTTATCCTGTTTGGGGGTCACTTTAATGTTATCTGCCAAACCTGTACTATCTTCAGTCCAACATAATGACATATGGTCGAAACATATGGTCGACATCTGTCAGAAAACCTACCACATAATACTAACATATCGGGATGAATTGCAATGATTCACTCAGCTGAAAACAATGGCATTTGGGGATACCCTCTGGTAAACTAACATAGCTATGGAAAATCACCATTTTTAATGAGTAAATCCACTATAAATGGCCATTTTCAATAGCTATGTTGGTTTACCAGAGGGTAGTCACCCAAACATAACGCTTCCTCTTTGACATCGCAGCATGAGGGGAGTCTCTGGGCATACGACGTGCCAAGTTGCCACCACGAGGCACCGGCTTCGCCGGGGGCGGCCGCAGCTAATTTTCGCGAGCCCTGAAATGGAAAGCAAAAGAAACACTTTGGCGTTTTAACGGCCATTGAAAAAAAACGATATGGCCTTTGAAATTTCATTTTATATAGACGGCCACTTTGGCAAAAAACTGATCTTTGTTTACAACGCCATTGAAAATATGTTCAACTAAAATTTACATCAGTTATGATTAATCATCAGTTTAAATCCAATAGTTATGATCATCAGTTACATTTTTCAAAAAGGACACATTTTGAACACCATGATGATCATGAAATATCCCAAAAGTACATGGCCGTGGATATTTCAAGGCGACTTTACACATTCAAAACGCGTCGATTTCAGAGGCGAGGTCTCGTCCCTCTGCCCTCAAGTTCTCACCTCCATCATGGGCCAGTTGGAAGAGTTCCTGGGATTCGACCGTCGACCTTTGGCAAATCTTCACCACCAACAACAACATTTATCTGGGTAAATTATAATAATTCAGTAACCTGAATCTTGCGGCCATAAAAGGAGATGATTCCCCTTACACATCCCATGATTCCAGGCTTAGGTCGCAGTGAGGTCGTTATAATTTACCCAGGTTTGTGAAGTCTGAACCATCCATTACTGTACCCTCCAAAAAACCGTGTACATAATATAAATTGACAATGTTGACAATGGAATTTCCTCCCCATCTGTGCATTTGTCAATAGATGTTTCCTCCAAAACGAACTACATAATTGCTCCCAGCAACGTTGACTACTGGAGTGTAAAAAAAATGATTCAAATAGGGTATCTTTCCTTAATGGCGTTTTTTTTTTCAGCTGGGTCTGCATGCGCGCGTGCCTCAAGTAATTTTTTTTCGGGCATTTAGGGGCGCACGACCCATGAAATTTGATGTTTCAGGCTGTCTACTTTGCAAAAACCGTGGAATAAACTAACATGTAATGCTGGCAAATCCACAATGTATTCGGAAACCATGGAGTTCCATATGTTTTGCAAGTCAAAGGAAGGGTTAATCGTGCAGCAAACCCAAAATGATTGAATGATATTGAATGTAATTTGTGATTTCCCATGAATCCTTTCCACACATGATTATATGTATGATATGTACGTACGTAATCTAAACCACCACAAGCCTGAGACAGCTTGGCAATATTCAGCTCTTTGCAGGTGCCAAACCCGGAAAACAGAAACTCCTTTAGGCCCATGACTCACCGCCTTATATATATACATGTGTGAATTATTTGGGTGATATATGTAAATATATATACACATATGTGAATTACATGTGTGTGTGTGCGTGTGAAATATTGTGTTCATGACTACCTTGTGTTTAATTTGTAACGTGCTCAATAGTGTTATGAAAAATGTTGGCCACCTGTGTGTGTGTGATTAATGATCATCCTCCTGTTTTTTTGAGTCATGTTATTTGCTATGCTGGATTTAAGACATGTTCATCATTTTCATTTGAGCCACGGTCGAAATTTACTGTTAAGCGGAAGTGCGTCATCAAGTTAGTGAGCCCCCTATCGTTTTACAGGGTTTGGTGTTTTGATGATTTCTAAAGCTAATCTAGGCTATGACCATTGAAAAATATGGATTATTTCAGGCACCATTCAAGCTTGTCCTTTGGATCCATTCTTCGTTGGCAGTCATTCAGCATCCGAGATCACCGTGTCCGAGTTTGCTAATCATTTAGCAGGTGAGTGGATTGCAATGTGGCATTTCTAGGGTGTTAGGCGCACTCTTGGCATCGTGATTTGACGGTGCATTTAGCTGTTCCGCCGTCCAAACAAGGATGGCTGTCACATATATACTTGGGTTTGACTGATGTTCCACTGCGTTTGTGGCCCTTTCTTTCTCTTGCTTTCCAACCTTGAAGATTCGGAAAGCGCCATTAGGCAATCTCAGCTGCAGCGCAGGCACTGCATCCGTTTTTTATGGGCTTCATGGGCGTGAGGTGGCACGCCTTCTGACTGCCAGCTGCTAGGAGCACGGGATGTCACAGCACAGGGTGGCACTTTGGGTTCAAAACCTGCAAAGGAGCAAGCAGGGCTGCTTTTTCCTTGGAGCAAAACAGCCTGCAGGCAGTTGATTTGCCTGGATTGGCTGCCAGGCACTTCATCCGTTTTTCATAACCTTCATGGGCATCAGGTGGCACTGTTCAGCTTATATTAAATCATCATTTATGATCATTTTCATCACTTACCATGATTCGATGATCATCTCTCATCATTCAATGGTTTTCACTCAATCATGGATCATGGTTTCAAAAATATCAGTACACTGAGGCTGTGACATAGAGCATTCAAACAAATACCGTCTCACCAAGTCTCACATGGATGTTGCTAGAGGAAAGTAGTCTTCCAACTCCCATTTGGCAGAATTTACGTTATATATTTGAAGGAAAGTTACAATCTTAAATAACTAGTAACTAGTAAGTTATCAGGAATCAAGGGGGGCAAATATGTACTATTGCCACTATCATAATGACTGCTATTCGTGCCAGCTGGGCTTGTAGTGCGTCCAGCACATGCGGCGCCAAAGCCTGCCCTGCTTCGCTCGAAAAAACATGCGCTTGAAGGGTGGGAAGGGCGCGGCCAAACCCTAAAGCGATGTGCTTGCGGTAGTTTCTCTTCTATTGTGTTAGTCTTCCTCCAGTTGAATCTCCTTTATGTCTCCCAAGCGTCCACCTTGACGTACTTGATGTAGAATGGGCGGCGGTAGTGGAACTTGCTTCCCTTTGTGTCTTTCTGCCTTTCCCTTTCCTTTACCTTCTTGTGGCCTTTTTACTTTTCTCCTCCTTTTCCTGTTCCTGGTTGTGTCTTGCTAAGTCTCCACAGGGTTTCTTCAAAGTAGCCGATGGGTTGGAACACTGTCTTGTCTGCGCAAGCAGTCGGGTCGCTGAGGCCTGAAAAAGTAGAATGTCTGAAAATGAATGATCCAAACGAGAGGCCCTTCGTCGTCCGAAATTGTGCGGTCGTCTGTGTTCATCCATGTTATTGATCCCAGGCTGAATTACTGGAGCACTTCTTTGCCTGCTTTGATAGAGGCGCTTCTCATTCTCTCCAGTGAGTGCTGTGCACGTACGATCAGTTTGTCTTCTGTGCTCCTTGTGCTATATATGGGTCGTAGCAACAAAGCGTGTTGTGTTGCTTGTGGGTGTGTTTGTACCCATGGTACGCGAATTGGTTTTCTATGCCTTTGTTGCTGAAACGATTCCGAGCATAGGTAAAGAGTCTGCTTTTTCTGTTTGCGAATGTCAGAGTCAGGTTCTCATCTTTCTTCTTGACTCATCTGCCAACCATCTGGTATTGATCTGTCTGTATTTTCACATTGCTTGCTGGGCCAGCCAACAAGATTGTTGCGAGCAATCCTGCTTCCTTGTCTTCTACTTTGGAATTCTGATACAACAATACTAGGCTGTCTGTAGTAAGCTGTCTGTCTTTTTTTTTTTCCCCCAAACTCCTTTTTGCTGCGCGTCAGTGTTCGTGGGTTAAGGCGGCAGCCGGCTGGGGACAGGGGGGTCTTCCCAGCGCGCGTCAGCAAGTAGGGTGGGGAGGGAGGGGGGGGGCCGTCCATCGCCTCTTCTCCGTGGAGGGGTAACTCCAGGAGGCTGGCGGCATGAGCGCGGGCAGCTGCGACGGCCGCAAGGCTGGCCCAGCGCGAGCTCCAGGCTCG
>Ga0126342_10015549_pt1 | contig 13333 bp, 10 predicted proteins | sample Cyp1metagenome_FD_92528 | JGI IMG/M metagenome (GOLD analysis project Ga0126342, IMG submission 92528) | Coral microbial communities from Lord Howe Island, Old Settlement Bay, Australia - Cyphastrea 1 metagenome | ecosystem: Host-associated > Invertebrates > Cnidaria > Coral ...
AGTAGTAAGTAGTAGTAGTAAGTAGTAGTAGTAAGTAGTAGTAGTAGTAGTAGTAGTAGTAGTAGTAGTAGTAGTAGTAGTAGTAGTAGTAGTAGTAAGTAGTAGTAGTAAGTAGTAGTAAGTAGTAGTAGTAAGTAGTAGTAAGTAGTAGTAAGTAGTAGTAGTAGTAGTAGTAGTAGCAGTAGTAGTAGCAGTAGTAGTAGCAGGAGTAGTAGCAATAGTAGTAGTAGTAGTAGTCTATATAGTGGTAGTGATTATATCCGAAAAGAGATTGCCATGTTAGTACATGTTAGTTGTGAAAGTGATCATAAACCAACCGAAAACAACGTCTTATTAAATTAGCCATAACTCGCTGATGTTTATTGCACTTCCCCCGTGGTGATCAAACAATGGAAAATACTGTAGCCTATTTAGTTCATTTTACTTCAACGTCTTCCATTAAGACCTCAATTTCTAGGGGATTCCCATGGCCAAACGTCCCGCGGCATTTCCAGGCTGACCTTTCCAGATTTGATGTCACTGCGACGGAGCTGCCATGGCTATCGCCTCTTCGGCCGAGCAGGTCCATGCGGGTCCCAAGAGGACTCCGACTGGTGACCGGTTTCAAAAAAGGTAGACCATTTGTTGCAGGTCCTTGAGTTTGGGTGTCCAGGAGAGTTTCCATTTGTTGGACATGTCCATGTTTTGAAGGAATGATGGAATTCATGGTGTGCATGTGTGTGTGTATGTGCGTCATGGTATAACATTTGCTGGCCTCGAAGTGTGAAGGTGGTTACTGCTTGATTTTCTGTGCTAAGCCGGCTATGTTGTTGGTGCAGTGCATGGGTAAATCTGGCCGATTGCTGCATACACAACCAAGGGATTGATGGGCCGAAAATAGTGCACTGTCCCCAAGCATCCATCAAAATGATTGATATATTGTATTATTGTATACCCAAACTCAGGCAAGTATCCCATGCAAATCATTGCCATATATGATGGACAGAAGCATTCGAAGAATCTCTCGAGCCTGTTTTCCAGGCTCAGAGTTTGCTGATGACCATCGAGCGGAAAGGCTCCAGGACGGTTCATCAGAGATGGAGATGAGATTTTGTCCAAAAATGGGGGATAAATGATGACAATTTTGATGTGGACGATGATTTTAGATGATTTTAGTCATGATAAATCCATCAAATCTGTGGTTTTCAGCCCTAAAGTTTCAGACCTATGGAGATTCTGCTTGCGGAAGTCGCGACTCCACAGGATGAAGTCACAAAAGCAGTGCGGGATCGGCAAGTTGGTTCCTGAGACAGATAGTATTTCGATATCTGGTGAGCCATGGTGAGCCTGTCCAAGCAGCCTTGAGGTTGATATCAGATCCAGATTTGCACACTGAAAACATGGTATTCCGTGTCCAAGATGTGTGGCTCGTAGATTCGTAGACGTTGTCTCTCTTTACGCTCTGAATGAGAAGCGATGAGAACTGTGTCCGCTCTGAATTGGTTCTGACCGTCAGACGATGTCTGCATATGACACGCTGCATGACCTGTAGGTCATGCGCGAGGTCATTCAGAAGTGTCCAAAACCCAGACGGATGATGCTGGATCCTTCCTGCATCTTATTGCCAGCTATGCCAGCAATTTGGGGATGGGTCAAAACCTTGTACCCCTGGTGAACATCAAAATAGCTGGGATTTATGGATGTTCATCCCACTAAAAATGATATTAATAGGTATTGACATTGATCCATACCCATTTGACAAACACCATGCCTTGGCCATGCCTGCCATTTCAGGTCCACCTTTAGCCTTGAAGTTACTGCTGCTGTTCGTTGAGCAGATCATGCGAGCAGTGCCCACAGAATCAAATCCCATGGGGACCAGACCTGTAACTCACTGAGCCGAGGCACCGATGGAAGCTGATCTCGCAGAAGCGAGGGAAGTACACCTGGCTTTCAACACGGTGAAGGCAAAGATGCAGCTGAAATCAGCTGAAGCTGATCACATGCTGATCACATGTGCCATGGTCGATGGATTATACATCCGTTTTGGGGGATGGTCATCAATCCATGAACAAATAATTTATATATACCCGCAATTATATGTGTATATATTATAAATTATATATACCAATGATGAGGGTGTCTATTGTAATGACTGCCTATTGTGGAATGCATACCCCGTATACCATCTTTTGACCATGGCACATATAAATAAATCTACCTGTCTTTTCTTTGGATATGATTGCTCAACTCAAATACGTGGTTGAAGTGTTCAGTAAAGGCAACTTGCTGCTGTCAGCAAGACATTTTCAAAGAAGCTGGGATATTCGGAGAAAGTGTCACAAGATTCCCCTGTGTCTGAAAATAGGGTATACCCCAAAATTTCATAAAATTTCCAGTTTCATAAGGAACATCAATGAACCGATGAACCGATGAACCCTTGTAAATTGCAGAAAGAATCCCAACCACACAAGTGGAGGTTTGGTTGCTTCACGACGTGCTGCCCAAAGAGAATCCGGAGGAGATTCTGGTATCACCTGGGTCCAAAAATTGGGTTCCCCTCTGGTAATTTAACATAGCTATTGAAAATGGCCATTTATAGTGAGTTTTCCCATTGAAAATGGTGATTTTCCATAGTTATGTTAGTTTACCAGAGGGTACCCCTAAATTATGACCATCAAATTGTAGAGAAGCTTGCGGAAAAGGAAAATCAAATTTGCGAGTACCCTATTTTTAGACAAAAACCAAACATGGTTTTTTCCGTCCGGGAAAATGTAAGCCTGGTAATGGAAAACATCATGAAAAAAATCGCAGTTTTGTCATGGCTTTCGGAAATCCCCATGCACGGGTTTCTTGCTGGGAAACTCATCTACAAATGGCCTTTTCGGCATGAGGAGGTCATCGCCGGGTGGAATCTTGAGAAGACTGAGGCGCGGCAGCCGTTGAAATCAGGGAACAGCTGACTCACCTGACCAACCAAATGTCATTCAAACACATTGTTTCAGCTGTTTGGGATCCACTTCCATTGTATAGAAAAAAAGTCGATTTGCAGCATCAGACAAACCTGGAGAACCTGAAGATGGTGAAAAGTGTGTCTTAATTGACTAGTGACAAAATATTTAATCAAAATCCTACATGATTTTTATCTGATGATGACTTCCGTATTTTCTTTACTTGCAGGAGTATAGATAGCGTAGCATCGATGCAGCCTGAAAGGCAAAGTTCTTCAATCACTACAAGTGCGCACCTCAGGTTTGTCAAAGAAGATCAAAGAATAGCGATTTCCAAGTGTCTCTAATTGACCAACAGTCTGTTGGCAGGTTTCAAACAATTTTAAACACACCTTCCAGAAATGTGGGTTTCTTAAAACTTGAGGTACTCCGAAATCATGGGTGTCAATATGTTTCAATACTAAACTGGTCTAATTTGGGGCACTTTTGGGGCTGTCATTGTGGGAAACCTCCGACAGCAGTGACGAGTTGAGGAACATTTGGCGCGCCATCTACACGCGTGATGCTGACCGTCGCGATGGTGAGGCCAGTCCTGGGACACCTGGGACACCGAATTGATGATTCCGCCTCGGGGATTTAACCATCATCGATGAGGGGGTTTTAAGCCATAAAAATGGGGGCCAATGATGAAGTATTATATATATATATTATAATTTATATATAGATGATACCAAAAAAAGACTAAATCACCATTCGTGAATATTTAGCAGTTTGTCATCATTGAATAGAAATCATTTATAGCGGATTTAAATATCATCTACTTAAACGATCTTAAACGTTGTTTTGCCCAAGAACTTGGAACGCTGACCGTTGGATTTATCAGGGACTTTGGGGTGTCCACCGAAATCCACTGATTTTGAATTTGATGTTGCGGGTATACCGCATGTTATAAGCGATTTTCATGACATTCATAGAATTGGATGATGGGAAAATTTTAACCGGAAAGCCCGATCAATTTGATGGTAAAAACCCATGGGTTTCCGGTTCAGATTTTCCCTTAAAAAACCCAATCCAGTGATACATGAGCATTTTCGGGGGATGAGCATGATGAACATCCATGGATCCCAACTTTTTTTGGGTGGAAAACCATGGAAAACCCCTAGGGTCCATGGACTTCGACCCCATCAAACATCAGCCCCTTCCCTACTGCCAGGAGTCTGGTCCCGATTTCATAGCGATGGCGTTGGATCGCAATCAGAGCCTCTGCTCTAAGTTGGGGATGGCTCAAAATGGTTGATGTTCAAAGAAATGGATGGTGTGTTATAGTAACCAACCCAACTAGAAATGATGGGTCAAGTTGTAGTTATGGATGGTGATTGGATGGTGTAATGGTAGAATGATGGTCAATCCGAACTAAAAGAGATGGCCGCTACTATCAGAATTGGAAATGATGGTTTGGTCAGTTTGGTCATTTCAAATTAGGAATGACGGTTTGCACTATCAGATCTATCAGGTCACTAGGTGGATATGAGTCAAAACCTCCTGGAATCCCCTGCTGTGCTTTCATACCAAAACAGCTGGTTTAGATCCATCCCCACATGCCCATGAGGCGTGGCCATGAGACCAGCCGCTCCCAGAGTTTCTATGGGATCTGTTGGGAGCCTAAAAAAAAGGCGTGGTTCGTCCTATCCAAGTCTCCCATGATGTGGGTTTGTTTGAAAGTGGGGTAGCCCCGAAATCCAGTGCTTGATCATGAGTTTAGATCATCTTAGATTATTTTGTATGTTTTTTTTGCCAGATGTCCTTTTCTTTGGTGATAGTTGCTGCAAGTCTGAGGCCCAGAGGCCGAGAAATCTCAGCATGTGAATGTGTTGGAGGCTGGTTCGATGCTGATTCGATTCTGTCAAACGGATCAAAATCAATCAAAATCCCAGATTTCACATGTCCATACATTTCCATACATTTCCACTTGGCCGGCAGGAGGGCCAGTGGGGCAAAGTGGTGGAGGGTGCCAAACTGAGCGCCACATTCCAAACAGCAGCCCTTTCAAAAAGCAACAGCTGAAGATTGCAAGGTCCAGTGCCCAGTAAGATGCTTCTCATCGGCAACAGTTTGTCATTGTATTGGCAGGCAGGGGAACAACTTTATCGAAACCAAACCCTCTTTGAAATTATGATGACTACAAACAGCTCGCAGGCCCGCGGACTTGCAGAGTTGGCAGCGGCCACAGCCTGTTCACACTTAGGACAGGATAGCTAGGTGATGCAGACTGTAACTCGCCATTGCAAACAGCAAGCTGGGTACGGATCGAACTTGGATTATCCTAAATGTCTTCAAAGAATGGTTGAGTCCTAATCCAAAGAGTGGCCAAAATCACTTATATAAGATATACTATATAATATACTATTATATACTCGTGTATATATATATGTATATATATACGGCAAAATCTGTTACTAGCGCGGTCCACATCGGTCCACTGTCCAAAACGAGTCCATCGCCGCTAAGATCGGTGCAGCCTTCCTGGCAGCTGGGGGGCAGGAACTGGCCGAGCTGCTCAGAGAGGGGATCATCTTCGTGGATCATCCCTCTAATTTTCCATGGAAATTTCCCAGCCTAATCACAGGGATGATGATCCAAAGTGATAAGTTTGGGATGGATGGGGTGAAGCCACCAAGCATAGCAACAGTTTGGAAGTGTCCATGTTTCAAGAGGTCGGATTTGGAATTTGGGAAGGGATTCTGTCGGAAGAATGGGCAAGACATTCGATGAAGATTCTGTGCCAACTTTCACAGTACAGAGAGGTGTGTCAAGCACAGCCGTGCATCGTTCCTGAGGCAAGCAGATTTACGGATTTTCTACCACGGGCAACACGGCAAGGAGTTCCTTGGAGCAGCTTGATTGAGGAAATGAGCAATTTTATAGGTTTTCAAAAGTAGGGAGCTTGATCATGCATTTTCGCATAAAGCAGCATCCACCATCTTGGAGAAAACGTCGTTGGACCCGCTTCACATTCTGCCACAACCTGGCTGCCATGTTGGGATGGGTCTATGGGTTACAAATGTAGCAACAAAATTTCCGCATTGTGACATAGCAGTAGTATATAGTAGTATTAAAACATGTTGAACCAATTTGAACCATCTACTTTTTGGGATACTCTTGACCCATACGCATTCCTCAGAAGAGATTTGAAGGCAACTTTTCCACCGAAGTGGCATTGATCTGTCGAGCATGTCCGGAAGAGGAGGTGTGGTCCAGCGTAAACCTCAACGAAAAACAGTCGCCGAAGTAGCGCTTAGTCAGTTCACAGATGGCCAATAGGTGGCAAATGATGGAGGCGGAAGCAAGACAAAGGATAGACATGATATGACATGATAGACTACTATTGGATTATTGAGCACTGGAATGAAACTGGCCTGGCGTGTCGAACATGTTTTGATGCGACGCCAAACGATGCCTTGAACCATTTTCAGGATTGGAGATGGCCGCATTCCTGCGAGATGCTCAGACAACTGCGACATGTCCTGACAATTGGCAACACGCTGCACTGCAAGGTCTTGGAAGTTGGTTTCGGCCCATTTTGCCAATGGTGCAGGTTGGGCTGGGCTATGCAGAGCTGCTTGCTGCGTGACATTTTGCTTCAGAGTGGGTTTTTTTAGCTTCCGCTTTCAGATCTTTCAGGCTGACACCCAACGTGCACTGCATTCGAGTGGTGCAGAGGCAGTGGCTTGACGAAAAATGGCTGGCTGGTGACTCCGTATGGGCAGCGCACGTCAGTTTTTTGGTGCTCCACTGGAGTGAAAATCTGACCTCTTGGATCCACCCAGGCAGTGCGAGCCTTTCTAAGAAGGTACGATGTCTCTTGCTTGGACCAAGGCTTAAGCCATGCTTGTCTCAAGAAAAAAATGGAATCCCTGGTCCAATCCTATGGTTTGGCATCATTTTTCTTCTATGAAAATGGTCTGACATTGCCATATTAACTGGGCCATACGAGCCATCCTGACAACCGAGGCCGTGATCCATTTCAGGTGCTTCCCACACTTTGACAGCGCAAGCGTGGGCCCCATGGCAGGCTTCGTAGCTGAGATGTGCGTGGGATATTTGGAGACCAGGAAGTGATACAACTCCCTTACAAACCATGATCATTTTCATACATTAATTGAATCAATGGTACCGAAGCAGATTCTCAGATGCCTTGCTTTTGATGTTTTTAGAGACACATTTTCAGGATGCCTATCCGAGGTATCTATCCTCTAGCTGCCTTCTCTATGTATGCAGCCCTACCTCCCAGTATGGCAGTATCGTTCTCAGTGAACGTGTCAGCACACTGTGCTCTCTCCACGGTTGGAAACACCTGTCCTCACAGCAAAGTCATGGCCTTGGTATGCCTTGGTTGTGAGGTGAAAGAGGATTTGCGCTTTATCATTGTTTCGGGACCTTTGGGAGAGCTGCAAGCTTATCAGGCTTATCATAGTATCATAGTTTATTCTTTTGTCTTCTAATGCAGCTTGTTGGAGCACGTGCTGCAGCTTGTCACAACTCCAATTTGAGGCCTTGCAGCGCTGCTGCCAGAGCATTGGGATCATATTTGCAGCGACGGTTTCCTCAGGCTACGGCCGCTGCATCTGTGGATGGAGCCAGAATGCAGCGAAAAAATCTGACACGTCAGTTTGATGAATCAGCTCAAGGGATATGAGAGGTTGGCCTTCTGAGCTTACGGTGCTGTTACATGGTTTTACATGACCTGCAGAACTTGCCATTTTGCCCTGGGACACATATTTCCCAACCCTTCGGAGCCCTGAAGCCCAGGCAGAAGTGGTGCAGAAATTCGGCTCTGCACCTGAGGGGAAGATGTCAGAGGACATCGCTGGTCGTTCATGGCTGTCTGAAGGGGAAAATGATGAATGATGGTAAAATGAGAACGTAACTCACTGGGTAAACTACCTGGGTAAACCATGAAATTTGGGATCACCATGAGGCACCCTAATTCTTCAGACACACCTACATCATCCTACATCCAATTCCATCATGTGAAGTACACATTGAGCTCTTCAGGATTTGTCCGATGGAGCGGACGAGGAGTTTGATTTTGCCTTGCAGGCTGGGTCACAAATTGTGGTTGGTCAGAGATGGTCAGAGATGGTCAGTGAACTGCTGAATTCATGGCGAGCCCCGACAGGTCTATGCTCCAGTGCTCTTTCGATCGCTGGATTCTGAGAGTCGAGTGCCCAGGGCCAAGGTCCTGGGCGCTTGGCATGGCCATGGTTCCCAGTAGATTTGATGATCATTGAAAGTCATTGAAATTCAAGAAAAAAATAAAAAACCCTAAACGAAACTTCGAGGCCATTTACAATTATTACATGATTTTCTGCTAGGCCAAGCTCCTTCTCCTTGTGGGCTGCCTTGGCCAGAAATGAGGAGCTCTTCGCAGATCGAAACTGATATGCCAATCCTATCCATTTCTGTCCATGTATGCAAATTCATAGCATTTCATACATGAACGTATCTCCAGCTAATGTCCGTTTTTGCCATTCATTATCCATGTTAATCTCCAATTGATGGATTTATACTTTTGTAGATCCATTTATGCCATGTACAGTAACATCCATTGAATATCTATATATATGCACTATTATGCACTATTTAGGCTGGCCTGATTGAAGTTAATGCTACTTTCTTCACGTCCTTCGTCATGTCGATGCTCTTCAGGATCAACTCGTGATCACTGCTGTCAACCCACCAAAGCTTGCGCATTACGGTGCGCGGAACGGGCATTGCTGAGGGCGCCCTGTGGCCAGTAAGAGTCTTAACTAGTTAACATGTCGAAAAATCAACCTTTGCTTGGTTTGTCACAACAATTCACAACATGTTAAGCTGTCAAAGATGTGATATGGATATTTTACCACCCACTTATGTTGTCCACCCATCGGGATGGCCATGAAATTCCACCAAGCATCAAGTTTCCAGCGAAGGCTGGCGATGGCCTTCAGCGAACTTTGGGCGCAATTGGCGTTGGGTGGAGGCCATTGGGCAGATGGCCAGTTGGGCGGCGCTGCGGAAAGGGTGTTTGTTTAAACAGTATTTCTCAGTGATATGTACATTCATAATTTCATATATATATATATACAGTATATATTATATAATATATAATATCATTTATATATATACATAATATGTGTCTGGGGTTTGTTATTTGCCGATAGCTGGATGAGTCAAACACCCATTAGTAGCCTTTAGTACACAAAGATAAATGATAGGATAATAGCAACGGGAAATCTTTATGTTTGAGAAGAGAATTGGTTGATGAATGGGATTGGATGTGGATATGGATGTGTGTTTTTTTTCTCGAGCTGGCCAATTTCTTGGGTTCGTTAATATCTCCGTTTTTGGGCCAATGTCTACTTGATTGTAAGCAAAATATGGAAATTGTGGTCGATACTTGATGATATTTGTACATCGAGGCCCTGTGGTTTGAGAAATGTTTGTTGCGAAAACGTCCAAGAATATTCCCCATAGGATCCATGGTGCTGGTATATATGCTAACATTTTGGGGTATATTGATGGTAAATGTTACCATATATAGCATACATGGATCCTATGGGGAATATTCTGGACTGACTTTAAATATCTTTCAATGCAATTCCGAATCTGAATCATGTCAACTCACGTATGGGACAGCAGACATTGGGTATGCATTGACTGATCAATCTGCGCTCTCTGGCATCTAATTACATGGTCTGATCAGCTGTCAAGACACTTACAAGAGGTCACAAGAGCACTTTGGCTTCGCAATATCTTTGGCCTTGTAACGATGAGTCGTTATTGAACCATATTGAACCTGTCTATGAAAAGTTGACCAAAGTTGGCAATAAGCTGAATTGACTCCGACAGGTCCCCTCTAGTGACTCTAGTACCTCAAGCTGTGGACCATGGAAACCCTCCTTTGATTTTGAGCTACATGCTCAGAAATTGACTGCTGGCTCATGATTGGGGCAGGTACCCCTTCTGACAAGGGAGGTTGTTGCAAAGCACAAGTTCAACTTCAAGGAGAGTCCTCTGTCGAAATGTGTCGAAATGTGTCGTTTTGAAAAAGTAGGACATTGATTTAGGGTAAAGATCAGATCATACCCTCTGGTAATTTGCTACATAGCTATTGAAAATGGCCCAGTCGAAATAGTGGATTTACCCATTGATAGTATGGTGATTTTCCATAGTTTTTTGTTAACGTTTACGGGGTGATTTTCCATCAATCATGGTGATTTTCCATGTGATTTACCCATAGAGGGTACATGCTCACAGATGTTTGTTGCGAGTCACATGTTTGTTTCGACATAAACTGGCCTTCGCCCGGTGCTCACAGGATCATCATCACTGGGTGGAGTGGCTGGAGACGCATTGACAGCAGCAAAAAGACGACCTCGTGAAATGCGACCGGAATTGCGGACCGGACCTGTCATGACATCGGTCTGAAAATGAGGGATTCAGCCATAATTATATCATATTATATCATATTATATCGTATTATATCATATTATATCATATTATATATATATCATATTATATCCAATTTTGGGCAATGACTTGTGTGGGGAAAATGATATACCAGCACGTTTAGGATAGTTTAGGGGTATATACCTGATTGTCAATTTCATGACATCTTCCTTGCAGGTCCTTGGATCAGTTGGCGATCACCAATAGAGTCACCTTCTATTAGATTGCAAAGTCCCATTCTAGCTGTTGGTGAGAATTGGATACTCCAGAAATGACTAGCTAAAGCATGTCAAAACATGTCAACAAATCAAGTAGCCTCCAAAATATATACAAACAGATAGCAAAAAATTGCCAACATCTCTGGTTTACATCGCATTGCGATTGGCAAAATCGGTGGCCGAGATCTGACAGATGACCCATTGATTGGCCCATCGCCACGTCGCCACGGCCGGGAGGCTGTGAAGCGCATCAAAGCTGATCTGCGGATGCCAGGTGAGGAACTCCCCATAAAAGGCATTTAACCAAGAATACTGGGATTGTAATGGGAGTATCCTGGGAGATTCATAGGGATATCATGGGGAAGCCATCTATAGAATCTAATGATTTAATCTATTTAATCTGGATGAATGGAAAATCATGACCGAAGCTGTCGTTTTCCGTCACTGGAATGATGGTGAATGTATAGGGGAATCATCCCTCAAATGGCTCTAGTGCAGCTATTTTCAGGTTGGTCAATCATTATAGTTCAGCCATATATATATATATATTATATATTATATATATTATATATAATATACAATAATATATATATACACATATAATTATACGTATATTAATATGCATAGTATGTGGATGTGCCTGAGTGTAATGTGCTAAAGCCAATTATATGTATATATATACACTATATATATATAACCATCTCCAATGAGCGACCATCAATGGTCATAGGATTGAAACCATCCCCAAATGTGAGTTATTTATGGCATTGGGTTTACCACTGGAATCTAGGTACGCTAAACCCTTCTGACTGCCTGGCACTAGTCCCTGGTAGTTGCTTTTCAGGTCCTGCAAATGGTCAGTGCGGGTTCCCGTGCCTGCGTTCTGGTGTTGCTCTTCATGCTAGATGCGGGTTTCTATTGCTGATGGAGTCAGTGGAAGTAAACGATTGATATGCCATACGTCTGGATTTTGAAGAGGTGTTGATAACAGCAACCTGCGCTCCCTTTTTTCCCATCCTTGCATTGCTTTGATTCCTAGGTCTCGAAGTCCAGAGCTGATGGCTCGGGCTGCATCGTCAAGGCCGTCGTGAGTGGCTGCGTTCTACCCCTGGTTGATGATCAAAAAAGGGGCTTATAATGTCCTGTAGTGGGGATTATTGGGGATTATCATCATCCATGAATTAGGAATCCCGTTTTTAACCAACCAGTAAAATTGAATTACAATGAATTACTTGATTCTTAACACTACTCAGTCGACAAGCAAGAATTATCATAAAATTCATCTAGAATCTAGACTAGATTGCCCCTTAACGGCGCCAGGCAACTTGTGAACGCCCAAACACAGAAAAATTATAGCGGTTTGGGAACTCAACTCTGACGAATCTCCAATCTCATAATTAATCCAAAAAATACGATCATATGAATATATATGAATATAATATATATATATACAATAAATTCAACCGATAATTTACTTATATTTATTTAATATCAAATTGGGATTAAGCAATCCTCCCCCCCACAAGGTGGGTATCTAGGGAGAAGGTTTTGGTAAGATATTTCCCTAAATAATCGATTTGGTTATGAAAATTATTAAAAAAAATAATATCGACGAAATTATATTAAATTTTATTTATTTATATTTAAATTATATTTAAATTTAGAAAATCTTAAAAATTAATAAAATAAATATATGTATATTTTAATTTATATAAATTATTTATATTTGATTTAAACAAATATTAATAAATAAAATAATTAATATTACTACCACTAGGCTTAAGTCGTATTAATCGACCTGAAGTCGTATCATACTTGCGTGCGCGCAGTGTTTCGTGCAGTGTTTCGTATAGATTTTGATAGTTCTTTATTTGATGGGTTATTGATTCTAACACTTTTTTATCCCTGTGCGCAATGTTTTGTTGCCATGATTCTATTTGACCCTACTAATATTAATATTTTTTTAAAAATAATAATTAATATTATTATTTATTGAATAATAAATTAAATATATTTAAATATTAATTATATTATAATTTAAATTAAATAAATAATATATAATTATTTTATAAAATTCTTAATGTTTGAAAATTATAGAAATAATATATGTTTATTTAATTTATATTTTAAGATTACTAATATGTTATTGGCTTAGAAAACGATAAGAGGAAAAAACAATGATAATGATATTTATATATATATATATATATTTATTATTACTAATATTACGATCTAGCCTGACCCAGAGCGCGTGCGCGCAGTTTCTCGAGGCTAATTTTCCCAAAAATCTGCTACTTTTTTGGGAAAATTGGCGAATACATACTTAGTCTGCGCGAATACAAACTAAGTCTGTGCTTCCTGATCCCCCTGCGCGGAGGTCGAAATTTTACTACTATTTTGGGAAAATTATTTTTGATTTTCCCAAAAAAATGATACTTTTTTGGGAAAAATTCTCTTCTCCCCAGTCAGTGTCTCACTAAGCAAATGCAGTACGGTCGGTCGGGGGTTCGATTCCCCCCTGGTCCAATGTCGCTCGGTATTCAGTTGTGTTTGAGCATGTGTCTTCTGAGTTTTCCCCGTAGGTCTCTCATGGATCAGTTGAGCTTTCGTTTTACGTTTCCGTTCTTCTGCATGTACCGCATGCGTCTATCACTCTTTTGAGTGCACTTTCGGCCCCACTGTCGCTCGGTCGAT
>Ga0126342_10015550_pt1 | contig 13333 bp, 12 predicted proteins | sample Cyp1metagenome_FD_92528 | JGI IMG/M metagenome (GOLD analysis project Ga0126342, IMG submission 92528) | Coral microbial communities from Lord Howe Island, Old Settlement Bay, Australia - Cyphastrea 1 metagenome | ecosystem: Host-associated > Invertebrates > Cnidaria > Coral ...
AGTGGGAAAAAGGAATTTTGGAAAGAAAATTACACCTTGTTTAAACAGAAGGATTTGTATAGAATACCTCAAGCATTGGTTCAGGAAATTATGACTGCTGTAAATGTTGTGTGCTTTAATTAGATGTATCATAGATTTTTATGCCAGTTGTCTCATAGATTTTTTATGCCAGTTGTCTCATAGATTTTTATGCCAGTGGTTTATCCCATTTTGTGGATTGGGATGGAAAGGGCAATTCACGCTTCATCAACAGGATTTGAAATAATGCTGTGAATTGGGCTCCATCCACTGGGGGGTAAAACCCAATTATGTAGTGTTTCTGGATTTGATAGGGCAACTCACTTTAAAAAGAAGAAGTGAGTTGGGCAATCGATCCAGTAAATATATGGGACACCTTGAAGGGTTATAAATTAATCCCCAAAACTGTGCCTTATTAAAAAAAGAAGAAAAGGCAAGTGGTGCGGTAAGCAGTGTGCTTATCTTCAACCCATTCGCTCCTAACTTACCGCATCCACCCCCTTGTTTAAAAGGAATACCTACTTAAAAACTTAAAAATTAAACCCTGCCACCTGTCCCAAAGCCCAGTGCCAGACAACGAAATGCAAATGGGTCATTTTCACCAAGTTGGACAACATGTCCATTACATATTTGGCTCAAGATGTCGGAACAAGGCTGAGCCGCCAAACGCGTGGTCATCAGCCGTATCCTCTCGAACTGTCCATTCTCTATTTGCCATAGGCCTATTCCTTTGCTGTTGCTGATTTGCTTCCATTCGATCTTCACTCTGCGATTAGCTGCTTCTCTCTTTAGCTAGTTGAATCTTGGCTAAAAAGGTGAGTGGTGAATGCCCAGGGGTGAAAGGGGTGGTAAGAAAACAAAGAAGTCCAAGGAATTGGCTGAGGCTACCATCAGAGGTGAACACGTTCCAAAGTCAGCACCGTCGTCTTCATCGGGTTTGGAAAGGTTGCGTAGGGTATCAGAAAGGGATGCCAGTAAAGCTCTTAATTTGAACGAACCAAAGGCAGCACCTGATTCTGTTGTACCGGTTGTGACATCCGAGACTCGTAGTTTGCCCAAAAGTGTTGTGACGTCAGAAATCCGTAGCGTACCCGCGAGGGCTGTACCCAAAGCTGTTGTGGCCCCGGTTACGCCCCCAAAAGTTGCTGGAACACCATCTGAGTTTGTAGAGGTCGCAGTGGAGCCTGAGTTTCCAGACTTTGAACCAAGGGATAAGCCAAGGTTGTCGGAAGCAGTTCCTGAGAAATTGGGAAAACCGGTGGTGAACCCCCCAAAGCCGGTCGCTCCATTTGTAGCTTCATCCGTTGTTCCTGGAATCCCCCAAGCTTCAAGCGTGGTTGCGAGTTCATCTAGTCAAGGGTTCAGGGTCCCGCCCAAGAAAAGGCCGGCGGAGCCACCTTTTGAATCTAGTGCTAGCATGCCAAAGTCTGTTGTGAGGGAGATCCCAAAACCACCTGCGTCGGCACCTTCATCGGTTGCAAAGACCATTGGTGTGGCACCGGCAATTCAAGAATATCGCGTGTCCATTGATTTCAACAAAGTGCTTAACGTTCAACAAGCTGGGGACGCTGAATTCAGGGACGGTATCCATCCTGTCAACGTCCAGTTGTTGAGGGATTTCATTGGGAAACACGTTGATCGGGGTGTTCGTGTTGGGGTTACAAGCTACATTGGTCAATTCGGGAATCGGTCCCAGGCAAGGAGGTCTCATCTCACTGAAGTGGTTAGGGCCTTCAATCGGGATCAACCCAATTTCAATTCAAGGCTTGGACTTCGCATTTTGGATACCCGTAAGAAAGGTTTGGTATTGAATCACGTAGGGACTGCGGTTCATATTGACGACACGCTTGAGTGTTTGGACAGTTGTGACAATACCATCGAAACTTATTGGGTTACTAGGGCACGACATCACAACCGTCATTATCCAGTTGACTCGCTTCGGTCTGCGCTTCAGTGGATTGAGCAAGGGAGGTTTTCGGCGACGCTTCAGACGCGGACGTTCGAGAGCTGCTGGGTGGTGCTGTAAATTGGGCAGTGCTGGCTGGAAACTTGCCCTGACTTACCCAGCGCTCGGCGCGGGAGGGAGGGGTTGGTTGAGAATCTTTCATGGCAGATTCAACTGAAACTAGCTTCAACTTGTCAAGTAGTTCCGGAAGAGTTCAAGGGTTGCCTGCACTTGGAAATTCCAGGGAATCAAGTAGTGGTGCGTCTTCGGAATCAAGAAGGGCTAGGAGGGATTCACCTTACCCCCAAAGACCCCCAAAGATGTCCCGGGAACAAGAATTGCAAGAAATGAGTCAACTCTCACCTAACACCCAGTCCAGTCCATTACAATTGGAAGATGCATCTAGGGCTCATTTGTTGGAACCTCATGATTCTCACATGCAGAGTGATGAAGCTAGGGATTCACCGGTTCACCAAGTATTTCAAGACCACAGGGCTATTCATGTTGACCAAAGATCAGTCCAATTCCAACAGCATGTTCACGGTCCGGATCCTAGCATTGTCGGCAACTTGGCAGCACAAGCCGCATCATCGGAGATGAGAGCGGAAGCAGCTAGTGCCGTGGCTGGGGTTAGAATGGAGGCCGCACAAGCGGTGGTTGATGCGCGTTTGAGCGCAGAAGTGTCTCGGAGGGAGGCTGTGGAGGCCGTTGCCCAAGCACAGATGAACGCCGAATCCACTCGGATTGGTGCCGTGGAGCAAATTAGGAGTCTTGAAATGCAATTAGAAGCCGCTCGGTATGAAAACGAAATGATCAAACAACAAATGAATCAAGTCATGGAAGATTCTAAGAGGGCAGGAGATCATGGAGCTGTTAATGGTGCGGGGTTTAATTTGATCTTTCAACGATTAGCTGGCATTGAAATGCAACTTCAAAGATTGGAAACCAAAATGGATACCCATCAGGAATACATCCAAGAATTATGGTTGCATCAACCACCAATTCCTCAAGTTCAACAAGAGGGTGGGCAAACACCAGTTGTTCGTTTGGACGGTCAAGATACACAGGGCGGAAATGAGTTCCAATTGTTTGCGGATGACCGGGAAGATCGTGGGTCTCAAGATGGGTCTCAAATGAGTGTCCAAGAACTAGAGAAAAGATGCTTGAGAACTAAAGACCTTCACCACTTGAAGTTACCTCAACTACCGGAATCAGCAAGTCAATTCCGATCGTGGAAGAATTCAGTCCGAACGATGATCTTGTCGTATGATCACAGCCAGGAAGGTTTGGTAAGCCAATGGCTGTCACCAGCATTTACTGCTCGTGACGCAGAGGCCGACTTACTAAGGACTCAGTCAGGTGACTTTCCAAGACTGGATCGTATCATGGCATCCGTTCTGTGCAAACAAGAATCCCTCAAAACATCATTTGGGCTTAGAATTCAGAGCTATGTTGAATCATGTGAGTCGTCGGGGAATCAAATCCGGGACGTTACATCATCAACTTGGTTTCAAGGGAGTTTGACACATCGGCCGCGGCCAGTGCAATCACCAGTTCGTTGGAGTTGTTCCAATTACCAACACCCCAGGATTCACCTTCGGCCCTCAAACATTGGTATGACAAAGTTGTGTACATCCTGAGTCAACTACCGTTGAATCAACGTCCAACGGAAGAACTCATGAGTCAATGGATCTACACCACTCTCAAGAAGCATCCATTGTTGCGCCGTGTCATAGATAAGTATCATGATTCTGCACTGGGCTCATATCACCGCTCATTTGATGCCATTTGGAAAGGAGTTGAAAAAGCTTTGTTGGAGGCTCAATATGGTGCCAATGCTCAGTCGGTTAGAGACGACTTGAAACGGGGACCACAGGGTAAGAGAACTGCAATGCCAGGCACCAAAGGTGATGGCAAAACTAAGGACACGAAAACCAACCCAAACAAGACAGGTAAAGGTTCTACAGGTGGAACTGGGAAAGGTTCAGGCAACCAGGGTGCACAAGCCAAGCCCAAGGAAAAGCCAGGACCTTCGACTAAAGGGGGACCCACAGACCAGGGCAAAGGTAAAACCAGGCCCCTCACACCCGATGAGAAGGCCAAATCGCCATGCATATACTTCATGAAGAATCGTTGCATGCGAGGAAACCAATGCCCATATAGTCATGCTGTGTCAACTACCCCACAACCCAAACCTAAGGCCTCATCAGGACCTGGGTTAGTTGCAAAAGCGGCCGCAGTGGCAATCTTGGCCACGCCAACTGCAGCCACAGCACTGTCGTCCACGCCGGCGCAGTACCTCGAGTTGGTTGGAAACACTGGTGCAGGAGAGGACCTTGCATCCGTGGAGGCACTCAGACGGCAGGGGTTGGATGTCGACCAGTTCGTCACGCAGACGAGCAACCCGGTCAGATTTCTTACGGGGGGCGGTCAAAGATGTGGTGATTCCACGGTAGGATTTTGGTCATCAGAATTTCAAAGGATGAGCAATTTTTACTTGTTACCTCAATGTCCTGTTGCACTTTCCATTGGACAATTAGTGGAAGAAGCTGGATACTCATTTGTTTGGCATCCTTCCCACTTGCCCATGTTGGTCCCACCCACCACGTCATTTGACTTTGATGTGGATGGTCCCACTAATCAAGCTGATCGAATCGAGCATCATGTTCCCATTTTTCGTTTGTCAGTTGATTGCACTCCAGGTTTACCAGCCATGTCAGAAGGTTCCCATCCTGATGTTTCCCTTGGGGGGGTGGCGACAGCCCCTCACTGGAGGACGTGTTCGAGGACGCTGCTGACCCTGTGTCTAGCGCGGGCAGCAGAGGAAAGGAACATGTCAACCCTGTGCCTGGCGCGGGTGGCATGAGTGAAAAAGTGGAGCACGGTAATCCTAGAGAAGACGACCAAGGGAAAATCAAGGAAGGGGAAGAGGAAGATGAAGTAGAAGGGGTCCCATGTCATCACCTCATTACCCATCTTCCCAAATCCAGGAGTTGTGACACGTGTAAACGGGCGAAACTGTACGAACAACCCCATAGAAGAGCTGAAAACCAAAGCAAGAATATGAAAGAAGCAAGAATGGTTGAAGCCCCAACGTTCTTTTTGGAGAAGTTGTCAGTCGATCACATCATTGTCAGGGATGAGATTGGGCATAAAGGGGAAACATGTACTTTTGTCATGGTTGATGTGTTTTCCGGGTTCACGTCTATGGTTCCGTGCGAGCACAAAACAGCAGAAGAAGTGGAAATGGCTTTCCGCAGATTCTGTGGGAAGAAACGGCCAGGGATCGTTCAGGTGGTCTCTGACCGCGCGCCCGAGATCAAAAGTGCCTTGAGGAATCTTGGATTCGCGAGCGAGCCGGCGGCGCCGTATCAAAAGATTAAGAATGCGTTGGCTGAATCAACCATTAGGACAATCACGGGCATGACATCCTCCATTTTGATCCATTCAGGAATTGAACTTCAATACTGGCCACTTGCTCAGAAGTATTTGGAATGGGCTTACAACATCACCGCACCAGCCAGAGGGATTGAAACGGATTCAGAAGAAAACTTGTCCCGGTATGAGAAAGCCATGGGATACTCAATCGATTGTTTCATGGTACCCTTTGGTGCATTGGTGTGGTACAAAGATCCTGACCCATACTCATATGGTCCCAAAGGAGAACCTGCTTTGTTTTTGGGAGCGGAATTGACCGATGGGATGTTGTTCAAGGGATGCTATAGAGTTTGGCCCCTTGAGCAATTCCAGAGTGGGGTTTTCAAGGAACACGTTTCACGAACTATCGCTATCCCCAATGGCCAATGGAAATTTGCAGCTTTGACACCACAATCAGTCCCGGCGTAGGATCCAATTGCAGATCAGGAACTTGACGTATTGGATGGGGGTAATTCTGAAGGATACTCTCCGTCCATTGCATCACATGACCTGAACGACAAAGATTGCAAAGAGTTTTGGGACTCAGTCGGGAGGGACGACCCAGCGCCTGGCGCGGGAGGCCCGACCGAAGAGAAACCTAAACCCCGAAGAAACAGACCCGTAACCCCACTTAGGATTGCAATCTACGGCAAAACACCTGGTTGTGATGGTTGTAAAGAAGGAACTTACTCCCACTCTGGCGAATGTAGGAGCAGGTTCAATAAACTCTTGGACGAGGTCGAGCCGCCTAGGGCCAGGGGAAAAGATGCAGAAGAGGAAGTTCCCAAGGCCGTTGAGACCACGGCGGCCGAGGAGGATTTCTTCGGCCTGTCAACCCCTGTCACTGGCAAAGAGCTCTCAGCGATGGAACTGGAGGTTGGTCCTGAGGTAGTAGCGTCAATTTACCTTAAGGAACTGGACGAAGGGAGGGGGATTGAGGAAGAATTGTCAGCCAAACTTGCCAACGTGTTGCATTCATGCACCCAACCCCCAAAGAAAAAGAAGAAAGGTTCCAAGAAATGGTTTGTTGAATTCTGTTGTTCTGTTAATAGTGCTTGTTGTCGTGTTTCAGAAGCATGTTCCATTCCATATCTCGGTTTGTCAGAGGAGTTTGGGGATTTAAAGGATCCAATGGTCATTGATCAAGTCATGTTCTGGTTTCAGGAAACAGCCGCCAAAGGGGAAACCATCGATTTGTACGGTTCTATACCATGCGCTCCTTACTCACCACTTCAAAACTTGAGCTTGGCAGTCCAAGGGGTTGAATATGAACAGGCTTTGGCTGGGAAGAGGGCGGAAACAGAAATCCTCGTAGACCACTTTTGTCAACTGAGTGAAGTGGCCTTGGAATCGGGGGGCTCGTCGTCTTTTGAATGGCCATTACGTAATGGGGGGTGGAAACAAGAGCAAATCACAGAAATGATCATCCACTTCAACATGTATTCATGTTACCCCTCGGGCTGCGGGATGGGTTTGGAGATTGATGGGAAATATCCCCTCAAGGAATGGCGTATTGTCACCACATCAAAGAGATTTGCTGCTCACTTGAACAGGTTTCGGTGCCCACATCCTCATAGTTTTAAGCACGATCCAATTGAAGGGGGAACAATGGCTAGAAAGTCTGGGGTTTACAACACCAAGATGGCAGTTGCAATATTGTCTGCGTTGAACCCCGAAATGGCATTCACTGCAGTGCCAGCTATGCCAGTTACCCATGGATCTGTTGCTCACCAAGAGCGAGGTTTGCTGATGGCACAGACAGTGTTGGGAATGGTTCACACGCCTCTATCACGTCAGGAGCTTTTCAGTCATCCCCAAGGCAAAGACAAAATTAAAGAGGAGGCTGATGAAATGAGGCTTCTTCAGGTTTGGGACGATGATGACGTGCATGAAGTTGAGGAGTTGCGATCCCAGGCCCGCAAAGAAGGATGGAAGGTGCACATAGCAGAAGCCATGCCTATAGGATCGATAAAGAATTCCGAATCAAAGGATAAGGCAAAACTGAAAGTCAGACTTGTGTTCAGAGGCGACGGCACAAGAGACGAAAACAACCAGTTGGCTTTGTTTCGGGAGTTGAAGTCGATACCGGCGACCATAGCTACTATAAACTTGGTGCTTTGGTATGGTTTGAGGGTCAACAACATAGTTCAGATTGCTGATGCACGAAAGGCATACCTTCAGGCGCCGATTCGATCAGAGACTCCAACGTATGTAATCCTTCCTAGAGAGGCATGGCAACCTTCATGGCATCGCAAAAAGAAGGGCTGCGGCAAGGCTGTTGAAAGCCATGTACGGACATCCCACATCTGGGGACGATTGGACCCAGTACTTGGACGAAATTGTAGTCATCCGACTTCAAGGTGACCAGGTCGAAGGTTGGCCGTCCTTGTGGCACATCAAACCACTCAATGTATTAGTAGCGGCATATGTAGACGACCTGGTAGTAGCAGGGCCGCAAGAGTCCGTCCCAATGTTTTGGCAAATGCTATCACAGTATATTACTGTCGACACCATCGAAGAACCCGGTAGGTATTTGGGCCGCGATCACCTCATCTTTGAGTTTGGGGGGCGTCAAATTTACATGTCCATGTGTGATTACGCCGTGTCATCATATCAACTGTATGAAGACCAATTTGGTAAAAAGTTGAAAGTGTACGAAACCACTTTCGTGTCTGAGGCCACCTTGACACCCCAAGGATATGAGGAACCCGGTCAGCTGTCCGGGAAAGCAGCCCAACTACTCATGAAGTTGCTTTGGCTTGCCAGGTTGTCTAGACCTGACATTAGCTTTGCAATCACTTCGTTGGCGTCACACATTGCCAGATGGACCCGAAATCATGACCTGATGTTGTACCGTTTACTTGGTTACGTCAAGGGTTCTGTTGACCTAGGAGTCTTGGGTACCATTTCTGCAAACCACTCAATTCCTCGTTTGGATTTATTCGCAGATGCTGATCTTGCCGGGGATCCCATGACCATGAAATCGCACAGTGGACATTATGTGATCATACAAGATGACCATGGTACTGCATTTCCGATTTATTGGGGGGCAAAGAAACAAGCATGTGTTTCACGTAGCACCACTGAAGCTGAAATTGTTTCTGCGTCAGTCTTGGTCTTCGAAGAAGGTGTCCCAATCAAAACGGTAATTGAATTGGTCTTGGGAGGTGAGGTCACTACTACTTTGAGGGAAGACAATAGTGCAGTAATGACGATATTGCAGAACGGGTTTAGCCCCAAACTGAAATCTCTAAATAGGACCCACAAAATCAGCGTTGCTTCGTTGGCTGAGGCTGTCAACCAAGGTCTCATCACCGCTGTCTACACACCAACTAAGGAACAACGAGGTGATATCTTCACTAAGGCCCTTGGTAGAGTTCAATTTCACGCACCATCAAACTGCCATTTTTCTTTGCTCTGACAGGTCTGTATGGACTGAAACAGCCCCCTTTTATTTAAAGGGGAGAATGACAATGATGAGCACCCCCATATTGAAACACGGGCTTTACATATATTTTGCTCATCAAAAACTGCCCTTGATTGTGATTAAATGTCAAGTTGCGATTAAATATCACCTCGGGCATTGTTGCGGAACTTGCCACATTAAATAGGCAATTTTCGAAGGTCAGCATCGGTGCTTTCCTCCATTTAAAATCAAAATTGAGCCAAAAGTGGGGGTTAAAACCCCCACAGGCTTTTTAAATCTTTGTTCTTCCAAACAAGTCTGTCAGACCTTCCATCTCAACATCACCCTTTTTGGGCGGTTTGGCAGACACACCACTCAATTTCAGAATACGGGCTGAAACGAGTTCGTTGATGCGCCTTGTCTCCACCCTTGAGGAAGTTGAAGAAACATTGACACACAAGCGCACCATATTCAGCACCAAAGCCGATTTCAAGGACTGTAATTCTTCCTCGTGGGATTTGATTTTGGTAAGTTGCCCCTGAAGCAACAACTTCACAACAGCCTCCAACTTGCTCTCTCCACCGTTGTATTTGTTGTCCTTCTCACCGTTCTCCTTGGGCGCAAGAATGACTGAACATTCCTTCAACATCTCCAAGTTCATCGCATCAATGGCGGATGAAACCAAACTGGTGCTACTGCTGTCATCACTGATGGAAGCAAGATACGCCAACCAAGCCTTGACAGTCTTGACAGTTTCATCAACCGAAACAGTGGCTGGTGTCATTGCGGTCGGGTTGATGTTCTCACAGGCTTTCTGGTATTCTTCTCTCTTGGTCATTTTTTTCACCAAAGACCAAAGCCTGTTTCACCAACGACTTCTCCTTGGGCTTGTCAGTGGATTTGCCACCACCGCGACCTCTCAACATCACCTGTAGTTCATACAAGCCGTAGGGGTCGGCAATGTTGGAAGTCAAACCGAAGACATCACGGAGTTGTTCGGTGTCATCTTCAAGTTCATCACCCTTGTAGAACAGTCGGATGTCATCCTGCTCAACAAGTCCTGAAAAGACTTCAGAAGCCAAGATGCCTTTGACACCAATAACATCAGCCAACCCACTGAAGTTCTCCTTCACCCTGCGTCGGTCATCACCAACCAAGACCAACTGAACCTCAAAGGGCGGGTAGTAGGTCAAGGTGAAGGTGTCCAAATCAAGGTCGTGGAGATAGTCGGACATTTTTGTCTGGCTTCCGTGAGGGTGATACATAGCCATCCATCACATCCAAGATAAAGTGCTGGTAGGACACATCCCGTGACAGAAGCCCTTTGTTTTGAAATTCCAACATAGCCTTCACTACCACTATTTGAATGGACTGGTAAATGTCTGAAGCATAAAGTGGGTGCGTATGAACTTCAAAGGGGAAGATGTTGTCCTCCAACTGGATGAAGTTTATGGGCTCTTCACTGGTTTCACTCTCCTCATCGCTGGACAAAAGACCAAGAAGGTATTGCCTCTGACTCTGACGGTTTCCAAAGAACTCAACATCTGAAGCACAGGTGCTTCCCGAAGACACCGAGGCATTGCCGTAAGCACTGACTTCACCAATGCTGTCAGCATCACTCCACTCACCAAGTTCCAAGGACATAGGGGAAGCCATAGGGAAAGCCATAGCAACAAGCGAAAGAAAGAAGTGAAGCACAGATGGCAAAACAGACTTGAGTAGCAAAACGCACTGTGGAGAAAAACAATAAGTTGGCAAATCATCACTTGCTCAATGCTCTGGTTGAATTTCTGACCAAAAGTCAAGCCTTCAAGACAACTTGGCAAATCCACCCCACCCAGTCAGCAAACAGGCTGGTCGCACCATTCGAAGATGGTGTCGTTGTCCAGAATGTAGCCAGTGAATGGCTAGGAAAGATGGGCAAGGTGGGGTAGTTAGAGTTTATGGTATAGTTTGTTTTATAGCCTTTTGTTTTGTCTATGTTGTTTTGTTTTTTTGTTTTATTTGTTTGTTATGGTTTATATCATTGTTTTCTATAAGGTGTTGCCCCCTGCCTTTAGTATTTACCCCATAGAATTTTGTTGTATTAAAATCTGGGTGGGTAGATAGGAAAGACGGGGGAGCAACAGTCTAACTGTATATATTATATATAAATATATATATAAATATAAATAAATAAATAAATATATATATATATATGCATGCATATGTCTACAAATATACAGACTCGTATGTTTATGCAAATATCATCTGCACATATTTACGTTTCGCACATTACTTAGTTAGGTAGGTAGGTCCCCACAGTCATCAAACAATGAACAAAAACAGTAATGTTCAGCATTAGGCACTTAAATTGACCGCGCTGCTTTCAGTACAAGCATTGAAGTGGTTTCCCAACTTTCGTTCATTGGTTTCTCTGGACATTCAAACGAGGGCAACAGGGAAACCCTGCACTACCCCAGAGTGGATGAATTCTTTTTGCCGACACTGCGCTGTCATTCTAGCTCAGGTAGAACTGACGACCAGCAAGATGAATCTGTACCACCTCGTGGGCGCATTATTTCTGAAAATGATTCTGAACTCCAATTGCTGAATTTCTCCAACGGAGAGGGTGAAAATTGAAAATTTATGGATTCAAACAAAGGCCTGACTGAGTTTCATAGATGTTCATAGCTCTTCTACCCAATCTGTTGAGATCGACCTGATCTGAGCCTCATTGAGGCGATTTCCTTTCGCCACAGCAGTTTTTTTTGTGTCCCTTTTTTGCTTTAGAACATTCATGTTGCATGCGAGACCAGCTGCAAGTGCGGGGCCTGCTTCCGTCGGCTCTTCAAATAATTTCCAACGAAAATATTTTTTCCAAGGCTTGATTCGCTGACTTCCGGAGCGAACGATTGATTTGTATTGATTTGTAACTCAACAGAGTGGACTTGAAGTCTCGTCACTGATAGAGGTCCGAGTTGAAAAGTGCCATGTACCTGTTTGAACTGCATCGAACAAATGTCACGAGAGGTGTTTGATGAAGTTTGTGCGTCTGAGGATTTGCATCTTCTTTTGCGAGGGTTTCTTTGAAGCGGCGGTGCCACCTTTCCTGCTATGCGCCATGGCAGAAGAACGACATAGATCCACAAAAACGAATTAGGGAGGGTCAAATAAGGAAAGTTGACATGAGAACTCATCCGAGATGAGGTGCTCTTATGATTGGGTGCTTTCGTGTCACCATGCAGCATCTCTGCATTTTTTGTTGAAATGATAAAATAACCAAAGACCTGAAACCTGAAGTATTCACTGCACAAGATTGGTTCCTTGTGGCAGCTTTGCAGCAAGGTTTCTACTATGTTTCGCAGGCATGGACGTGGCAGGGAGACGCAGTGAGCAATATGTTTTTCTCCGTTTTGGGATTGAAGATCCTTTGAGCATCTTTGACTCAAGCGGAGTTTGATGTAGGTTTTATCCTCAGGCATTGCAATCGTATTTCAACTATTCTTCATCCAATATCTTCTTCATTGACAGCAGTGGCTGGACTCCAGGGCTGCTCCGCAGTGTATCTTCTCTTTGCGGTTTGGCTTTCAATGCATGCATCTGTGAGTTCTCACAGTGTCTTGCCTGAGTTTGGTATAGTCCTTCATTGATTATGCAAATTTGGATGTCTGTAAAGATTCATGTAGAAGTTGATTTGCTGGTTAGATATAATGTAAGGCAAATTTTTTGCTTGATAATCCCGCGGCACATCTTGCAACTACTACATGGCTATCTTTCTGAATGTACTCAGCTGTGGTAACTTCAGAGTATTTTTGATCCCTCACTCAGCTCTCTTCTTCTGATCTAAAGTGTAGTTCCATAGTGTTTTGTGTTATTCCTTTGAAAAACATCCTCACCCATAAGCGTCCACTTAGCCAAACGCTAGTTTAGAAGGCCGACATTTTCAGCATAGCAGCAAGCCCTTCAGCAACGAGATTAGATTAGGCTATGGCAAGAAATGGGGCCGGTCTCATAGACATGGAAAACAGAAAAGTGGTCTTTTAGTTGTGTATGCCGCCTACAAAAGAGCAGATAAGATCATTTTCAGCAGTGACCTGACGGCAGACAGAATATCATGGCGCAGCAGCGCGACAAACAGTGGAAGTAGGGAGGAACACCCCTGGTGATGATAAGGAAGGCTGTCTTGGTCGACACCGAAAAGGGGTGATCACTCAGTCTGATGCGCGCAAGCACCTATTCTTCAGAGTTCCTAAGTCTCTAGGATGGAGGGGTTTCAAAATAATTTTGCTTATGATTTATTTATGATTTGAATACGATTTCCATTTATGATTTTTTTATGGGTTCAAATTGTGGTTATGATTTTTTTATGGTTTGGATATGATGTTTTTATGATTTTTTAATGGTTTTTTTAGTCCTCAGAATCTGGTTTTCAGCTAAAAACCCGAGAAGTTTTCGATTTTTTTATGATTTTGCTAGAGTTTCCTTTTCCCCAAAGCCTTTTCAGCAGAAAATTTGATTTTGGAAGCAAAATCGTAAAAAAATCGTAAAAAAATCGTAAATGCATC
>Ga0126342_10015551_pt1 | contig 13332 bp, 15 predicted proteins | sample Cyp1metagenome_FD_92528 | JGI IMG/M metagenome (GOLD analysis project Ga0126342, IMG submission 92528) | Coral microbial communities from Lord Howe Island, Old Settlement Bay, Australia - Cyphastrea 1 metagenome | ecosystem: Host-associated > Invertebrates > Cnidaria > Coral ...
AGCTCTTTGCGGGGCCACAAAGATGTCAAGAAAGATGGGGATGGCGCTGCTGATGAAAGGCCAGCCAAGCGTGCCAGAACATAAGCTTAAAGCTTATGAATTGGGCTTTGAGATCCTGAAAAGAGTAGATGACAAATTCCCATAAGAACATTATTAATCAATTTTTGGAAAGCTCAACATTATTAATTATGACGTTTCCAGAGATTGTTGAAAGTAAGGATCTTCTTTGGGGAAGAACATGTGCAGTCGACAACGTACATGCCAGAAGAAAAGGAGTACTTGGCAAACTGTATGAAATGCAAATTTCATCTGAAAGGGGTCTTCGCAATTCCCTGAAATTTCCCAGCTATTTTGGCATGGAATATGTTCGGCCCTGGAATATGGGCAAAAAATATATATATCCCATTGAAATTTCTGCGTTTTCCTGGATTTCCCAGCCAGCCCTGTTTGTTTTTTTCGCAGCCGTGAATGTTCTCTCAGGCACTGGAAAATGTACAGGTTCAACTACAACATTTGAGGTGATGCCGAGAGAGGGAATGGGTCTTGCGACAACTTTTTTTGTTGGGGTCTACCCTCTGGTAAACGTTTACAGTTTGCTATTGAACATGGCCATTTATAGTTGATTTACCAATTAAACATGGTGATTTTCCATAGTTATGTTAGTTTACCAGACTTTATGTGGGATCAAATTTGCTGTTGTTGAATTAGAGTCTTGATACATGGCATGTTTTCATTAGGCAAGATAGGATTTGTACATATTTGTACCTTGATCCCACAACCAATCTTCATTGGTCAGGTGTCGGCCAAAGTATCCTCAAGAGTCGACTCATTTTGCAGTTCCGTCCTGGGTCAAATGGTCAACTCTTGTGAATAATATATAGTTATAGTATGTATATATATATAGTTATTGTATATATTTTTATAAACATATAGCAATAGTAGTAATTTGGCCATTTGACATTTGAAAGATGTGCCATGTCCAAGGCATTCAAGCCAAGTTGGATTTGTTTCTGGTCGTCTGAAACATTGCAACAGTCCGGAGCACAAATCAAGACTCCCTGCCCGCTCTTGACTGGTCGAAAACAACTGTTTCTGACGAGGTAAGAAAAACGTTCATTGGGATTGAGATGGACTGGTATCCCCCCAATCAACTGGGTATTCCCCTCAAAACAGTTCCCCCCATCGATTCAGATGTTCCACCCAAAGGAATGGGTATTGCCGCCAAATTGACTGGTTCATCCTAGGCTGAGCACCAAAGATGCGCCAGTTGCCTCAGTGGAGTTACTTGTTCTATGAGTTGTGGCAGAAAAATATGGTGATTGTCACATGTTTATATGTGAAATCCCTGCAGTAATCCAAGTAGGCTATAAAAACCTCCCGGACTTTAATTTCAAAATGAATAGTGTTCCTTATTTGATGTTTGCTGGGCTTTGTTTCCCAGAGGGTAACCGGTCATGGCTGGCTGCCCACCCGTGCTGTCGGGGTTGACTCTGGGCACAACATCATTTGACCGCTACGAAGTGACCATGTTCTAAGCCCGGACGCTTTCTGTTTCAATGTTGACATGACACTCTTCCAGAAGTCAAGTGAAGATGTGAAAACCAGTTTCATCCCATCTTTTCTTGGCATATCTGGCTTAAACCATGTGAAAACCATTGAAAACCCATGGCTTTCCATTGCTTTCCCGTGGATTTTCTCCATAAATCTCCCAGGTCGAGCACCAAAGCCGTGCCGACCTCCGTCCCGCCGGTGCCCACCGCCGCGCCCCGAACGGAGCCGGTGACGCCGGCCACGGCCGCGCCGCTGCAAGCCGTGACGGCCGGGCCGCTGCCGGCGCTGACGGCGAAGGGAGTCGAGGGGCAGCTTGGCGCAGTGAAAATCTGGGGGAACTCCACCAGTTTGGTGATATGGCAAACATGGGTAAATTCTGGGGAAGTCTGAATTTTGATAATGTATATATATATATACATATTATTGTGTATTTATTTCATTACTTATGTATTTTTTATATGTTATTTATTCATTTATTGATTTATTTATTTGTTTATGTATTAAAAAAAGACAATTCCATTATATTCATACATATGTTATTATATATGAATATATATGTATATATGATATTATATGATGGTATATAGATATATGTGTCGTATGAATCACTTTTGTTCTGTTGGTATAGCAATCATCATGATTGATCAAATGATGAGTTGATTGATCCGGAGGTGACATGAGCAACTTCACCGTCATGAATGGGCAAGGAGAAAGGCTGATTTGTAGAGGACTGGCCTCTTCCAAACAAGCTTTTCCCAATGCTAGGCTATGTTTATCTATGTTTGTTTGCCGCAGTTCACTCCACAATACTCTGATCCATGGAATCCATGGTGCATAGCGGCCAGCTGAGGAATGGAAAAGGTCCTATTTGGGACTCAAAAGTGGCTGCTATTGCCACTGGGTACTCCTGTGGATCAACCTTGGGTAAAGGTTGGGGGATGGATTGTTTTGATTTTGATGCTAGAAGATCAGATCACCCCGTTGTCATTTCTTGTTCTTTTCGGCAGTTAAGGTCGAGATTGATCTATGCTTGTAAAGTAGAAAATAGAAATAAATAGGAAATGATAGAACGCGCAGATTGAGTCAACCAATACTGCATGACTGCAGGAAGAAAACTGTGTTTCAAAGGTTGAAGTTGCAATTTTGCCGATGATCCAACTTCTGATGAGAGAAACTTACGCGACCACCAATTGCCAAGATCTTTGCGAAAACGGTAGTGCAGTTTTTTTATATGGCAATGGTTTGTCTTGGTTCGTCGGGGAATTAGAGTACCAAACTATATATATATATATATATAATATTTACATACCAGTTTGAAACGTTTTGTTTTTTCCTCAGGCAGGCTATCCATGATTAGCGACGATCTAGTGTGTTTAGTCATTCGGGGTGTATCTCCTATGACATCAAGCGTATGGACTGTGGGATTTTCGAAGTGAACCTCCTGTGTGTATGGAGACTGCATCATGTCGTCTCCCAAGTTTGCACAATGCAGTAGGGCTAGTCGAATTCAGTAAGGCTAGTTGGGTTTCCTCGCATACACTGCAGTACAAGGTGTCAGGTTAGCTTATTGCTGTTCATACTGTGAATGGAAGAAATCCTGCAGCAACTTGGTAGATGGTTTATCCGAAGTTTATCCCTTCTTAATCCTATTACTACAATGTTTCATAGCTACCAATACTGTACTAAACCAACTGATGCAGGATTTTGTCTATCCACAGGTGCTGTCAGGATTTCAGGCCTCAAAGATTTCAGGCACAGCACGCCTCCAGGGTCACCAGGGTCACAGCTACGAACAAGATGACGGGACCAAGGAAATGAAGGCTGAAAAGCAGTACTGGTATCAGCGTCACGAGAAGAACGCCGCTTGGTAAAAGCACATGTTTTTTTTGGTGAAAATACCCTGGTTCACGCTTGTTGTTGAATTTTAATGATATACAGTATCCCTATTGTTGGTGGTTATTAGCTATAAATATCCTGACATAAAGATTAAAACCACGGTTTTACCTTCTGCTAACTTTGCACTTTGCACTGGTAAAGAAACAACATTTATCAAAGTAAATGAATCACGGCGACTTCACAGGCGTGCACCCTGGGGCTCCTAGTCTAATGGGTGAAGAAGAGGAGGACTTGCACAGAGTTAACTAAGAAATAGCGATACGTATGATAGGTCAGGCACGAGCCTAAACCCATGATTCAGAAAATATGCTTGAAATAGGGGTACCCCAGTCATCCATTTATAGATGGGATTCTCCATGTTCAATAGACCATCCAGCCATTGGGGTGCCCCCCAAAAAATATGTAAAAACGTAAAGAGGGATCGACCGAAACACGACCGAAACAGCTGAGGTGATGATTCACCCAGGTTTCATCAAGTATAACTCCAACTGGCCCTGCCTTTGGGGCGAGGAGCCTGGCAATAAAATGTCACCGGCGATCCGTGACTGTGAGTCGATTCTTTTTAAAAGGGGGTTTCCTAAGCCATGGGGGTACCCCAAAAATGGAGGGTTTATGAAAATCCCACTAAAATGGATGATTTGGGTGTACCCCTATTTTTGGAAACCACTACTGTATATGAGAAGAGTGTACAGTGTATATATTGCCATGTCAACATCTTGGAACTGCTATTTGTTGACCTCCAAATTGAATTATGTAATTATGTTTATTTGGCTCAACTCATGAACGTTTCTTAGTGGCCCTGTCGATACCCCTTGAGCCATACCATTTTCTAGTCTAAAAGCAAAGACAAAACTAATCTATACTGGTGTCATATATACGGAACGTTTTGTTTAAACTATACTGGTGTCATGAAATGTGGTACAGCTATACGTTTTAAACAAATGGTACTATACGCTTTAAACTATGGTTTTTGAAACTATACTAGCTTTTCATGCTTTAACGATAAAAAAATGGTTTTAAAAACGAAAGGTGAACGGTCTCGTTGCAGAAATCGCTCTCGGAAGCTCCAGCGCTCCAGCTACGCGGCAGTTGATGTCCAGCACATGTTACACTATTTTCAGATGTCATCCGTAAGGAACGGTTATTTTTTACTAGCATTTTTTTTATTATGTTTATTATTATTATTGTTATTATGATTATTTTTGTTTTTATTATTATTACTATTATTACTATTATTATTATTATATATAAGTCATCACTGAGTCATCATATAGGTCATCTATGATGATCTAGAACCTAGAATGATCACATGTTATGTCACATTTTATGTTTATCTATAATAATATGTATATATATATATATATATATTTATCATTATAGACAATGCCCCACAGCCCAAGCAGCCGTGTTTCTTTTTTGACAAATCTCCAGGAGTACACCGGACAAGGAAGCGGCGATGGAAACAAGTGGACCTGCGGCGCACGGCTTATCCAGTCACCATGTGTGGTCTACTCCTTCGGTTCCAACAACGACATGAAGTGCCCCGGCTGCCCTGGCCCTGGCGTAAAGCTTAAAGGCTGGGGAAAAAATGGGGAAAAAATATTGGCTGGTGACCGCAACCAGATGTAACCTACGTAAGGTTACGCGCAAACACCCCGATTCGCCCACACCCCTTCTATGCGGTACACTTGGGGATATCAAACGTTAGACTTTACATTCAATTGGGAAGATCAACCAGGGTATTTAGGGAATATAAATTTCTCACCCCCGTTAAACTTCTACATTCATTGAAGATCTTCAAAATGGGTTTAATTCTCCCACCCCCGTTAAGCTTCTACATTCATTGAAGATCTTCAATAAGGGTTTAATTCTCCCACTCCCGTTAAACTTCTACATTCATTGAAGATCCTCAATAAGGGTTTAATTCTCCCACCCCCGTTAAACTTCTGCATTCATTGAAGATCTTAAATATGGGTTTAATTCTCCCACCTTCGTTAAACTTCTACATTCATTGAAGATCTTCAATAAGCGTCTGATGATGATGATGTTGATGATGTTGATGTGGATGTATAAGAGACTCGCACAGGTCCCTATGCTGTGCGTGCCGATATACAACATTAAGTTAGCCATGATGCAAAAAACTCCCATTTTTTACCACGTTTTCAGCACATACGAAGATGGCCGCTGACAAGCACGGGCAAATCGAGGTGTTTGCCCGTAAGGTTACCCTGAGATGTAAGCAGAATATATATATATACAATGTGGGGCCCCCTCAGTGATGTTAGATGGTTTAGATTCACCCCACTAGCTATAACTATATAGTTATAAGTACCATAAACCATAGTGAAATTGGAGTTATGTGCACCAACTGAACGCTATCCAACGGGGGCCTCAAATATGGTCCATATGGTGGAAGATGGTGGAACGATGGGGATCACAGGCCATCCTTCAACAGTTTTTTAATGGACCCTACGAGTATCAGCAGCACGACGGGTTTATTTAACAATAATAATCCTTATTGAATAACACTAGTACTAATAAATACTAGTAGAATTGAGAATGAATATAATATAATATAATTATATACTGTAACGCAAAAAAATGTATACTCAAAAAGTTGATATAACTATATAGTAGCAATCATCAACCACCTCAGCCATTGGTTTAAAAATGTCAAAAGCCACGCAGGTTCGAGTTGGGTATCCACGAGCTGGGCCTCAACTGCGAGATCCACATCTACGACCCCACGGTGAACGAACCCGCGCAAGCCAAATCAATAGGTGGGATATGTTGGGCAAAACGTTACATTTGATGTCTTTTAATGGTGATTTAATGGTGATTAATCCTCTGGCAATGGCATATGAATGGCTAGTTGGTGGTTTGGAACATGAATTCTATTGGGAATGTCATCATCCCAACTGACGAACTCATATCTTTCAGACCACCAACCAGTTACATTTGATATCCTTTTCCCATTTGTTGGTTGATGAATAGAGGGGTTTCTGAAGAGAAACCCCTTTAAGTTAAAGGTAAATGATGATAGATGGGATTAACCAGCTCCCGGCCCCTCTATTTTTACCAAAAGGACATGGATGAAACCAGGTTTCATCGATGGTGATCCGGGATGGTGATACCGTTTTGTAGATGGCTGGGGAAGCCTCCGTTAGTTTTTTGGGGGGGGACCGTTGAACACCGGACAAATCCCCGGAAGGATGGGGTTTCCCCCATGAAAAACCGGAGGTTTGTCCAGCCAGATATCATCAGAAATCATATCCATGCGTTGTTGGTACATGGTCATGATCCCCATCTGGTTGGTGGTTTATCATGATATATAACCATTACATCCCATGATAATAGTATTAACTATAATAATATCCCATCAATATTCCCTTTAATTAATAATCTGGTTGGTGGTTTGGAACATGACTTTAAATTTCCATAATATATGGAATAATCCTTCCCATTGACGTTCATATTTTTCAAGATGGTTAAAGCCACCAACCAGCCATGATATTCCCATTATACCCCCGTCTATTGTTGGGTATAACCCCACTTTTTTTCAAAACCACACATAATCCATATCCCCCGCCAAGATCATTGAAGTTCCCAATAATAAAAATCATGATGTCCCAAATATTTTGCCAGTATACATATCCAACAAATTTCCATTAAAACAATTGATAAGTAATCATGTCCATTCATGGCCATATCATGTTGGTATATGTTGGTTACATACTGTGGAAGAAATCCTGCACCAGTTGATAGATGTTTTATCCGTTTATCTCATTATTTATAGGGTTTCAAGCATCCAAGGTGGTGCAGGATTTCTTCCATTCATAGTATCATTGGTATATTCCATTATTATCAATATCAATCTCCAATGTTACATATCGTATTAATGTCCCATAAAAATCATATCAAACAACTACAAGGTGGTGCCCCTCAGTTATAAGTTGGTTTAGATTCGCCCCAGTAACTAGTTCGTTATATCTACCATAAACCACAGTGAAATTGGAGTTATGTTCACCAACTTAGCTAACTATGGGGCACCACCTTGTAGTTATTATATCAAATAACTATATCACCATAAACCATAGTTAGATCATAATATCTACCATAAAAATCATATCAAATAACTATATCACGGTCACATCTCCTTATGATCTTCCCATTCTATCCTCGTCTGTCGATCTCGACCTTCAGGTGCCAAATACCACCGCGTGGGGCTCGGCCCGCGCGACGGCTTCATGGGTCGCTACCCGGATCCTTGGCCGCAAAAAAAGGCGGACAACCTATAGAGTTCACCATGGATTTTACCATTGAAAATAGTGATTTGGATATAGTTGGATAACTTGGATAGATAGATAAATTTCTCTGTGGAGTTCGAGAAAACTATCAGAATTGGATGAAATTTGAATGATTTGTATGTTTTTTAATGTGTATAATGTATATTTACATATACACACACGTAGCATCACATTGTTTTACCATCAAAACATGTAAATATTTCGACTTAGAATAATTTATTGTATGATTTACGCATCAAGCACATTGGATATAAGTATAGTTAATCCACATCTATAATGCCTAATACCTAGATGGACGGATGATTATGAGTTGAAATTTCTGGTGCCCAAACATTACTGCAACGTCTGAACAGCAGAAGCGTTGCCACAAATTGTGTGGTCCTCGGTTTACATGCCACTGTGGTTACGGTTACCTTCAATATTGGGTAGACGAACCTCCCAAACGGGTGATACAGTTTCTGTTTTGGGGTTGTGGCGTTCACCAGGGTACTGGAATGTCACTGGCCCACCTGCTGATTGCTCCAAGGGAGATAGTCACACATCATGGGAACTAACCGACAACAATATTTGCAAATGAAAACACATGGGTTTGGGAACAAAAAGTATTGAATTTCTTGGATATCCCATGCTTGCACAGGTTTTTGTTGATCTGGTCAGTCTGCGATTTGTCTCTTCCCAATCTGTTCCTCTGCCAACTTTGAAGCAAAGGATGTGCCGAGTCAAAGTACGTCGTCAAAGTCGGATTCAAACTTGCCCAAATTCAGGATATATATTTTGTTCAATGATATACAAATCCAGGATATAGAAAAATCATAATATGATAAGTTTAGGATACTGTATATATAAATTCATGCCGCACACATAAACACCACTTGTCATGGCATGTCATAGGCTCTCAGGATGACCCGAGGATAGCCTCTGGTGGGCCATTCAGAAGGCTGGAATCCAGTCGTCAAATTTAAAAAATCCCCATGGATATGATGGGTAATTATTCTGAAGAAACTTGCTTTCTTCGGAGCTCATGGAGGATTTTCCAAGGCAGCATGGTTGTTTCCATGCTAACATGGTGAAACCATGACTTGGATGATTTTGGGCATCCCCAAATTTCAGGAAACCTAACAAACAAATACTATAAATGTTCAACCATTTACGCATGATTTTGAACAATACCCAACTTTCTTAATGAAACCCAGTCATGTTGTATTGTTCAACATCCATTATGGTCCATTAAGAATTTAATGTTGGCGAACCAAGCCACTCCCCCATGGATCTGGGGACCTGGGGACCCAACTGGGACCCTGAGGTGAAAACCTTGAAGTCGCTCATGGCTGAGAATGGCCACAAACACATTGATATCCTCAAGGTGTGGAAATTCTCTGGATAAATTGAGGGAGAAATTGCTTTGAAACACCAAGAGATAGCGAAAAAAAAACCTATTAAAAATGATCCTATGATATCCTATGATGGTGGATTTTCGTGGCCATTGTCCTATGAACTAATTATCCTGCAATGTGGGGCCCCCTTCAGTTATAAGATGGTTTATAAACCCCACTAGCTATAGTTATAAGTACCATAAACCATAGTTATTGGAGTTATAAACCAACTTAGCTATCTTGGGGGCCTCACATTGTATGTTTGGTGGTAAAACCAAGAAAATCCAGGTTTTTTTTTCCATGATCTGTCTGCAAACCACTGGAACCATCCTGCTATAGATGTTTCCAACATTTTCCAACTACCCGGCCTGGTAATGACTAACATAGCTATTGAAAATTGCCATAGAAATAGTGGAATTACCATGAATTACCCATTGAAAATGGTGATTTTCCATAGTTTTGTAAACGTTTACCAGAGGGTATATTGGAATATCTTAGCCTCTTAGTATGTTAGACACCCTGGTCGATAATCCTCAGTGTCAATGACTTTGTCAGTGCAGGTGGATATCGAAGATGCAGAGCACGAAGCCATTCCACAAATCGTTCCTTGTCAATGAAACAAGCGCAAGGATTACCGGTGTAGATCTGCAATCCCGATAGATTTCGGTCGACATTACCCATATTAGGGACCAAAGATTTGATATGTATCGAGCCGAGCCTCTAAAAAGGGGTATAAATAATAAATACGTTTGATTCATAGCCATATGGGTATGGATCAATACCTACTAATACCATTTTTAGTGGGATGAACATCCATTTACCAGCTATTTTGATGTTCACCAGGGCTACAAGGTTTTGACACACTGCCATATGGCCCATATGAACGTTGGGAAGCCAATGAGAGTTTCTCGCGTCGGGTATCGCCATTTTCTATCGCCTTAAGTTTCGCTGGGATGATGGTGACCATGGTGACCATCTCCACCGAGTCGGTTTCAAAATCTGAAACAACTACAAAACCATAGGAAAATGGTGATTTAACCACTATAAATGGTGATTTTATGATGGTTTAATGGTGATCTAATGGGATTTACCCTCTGGTAAATTTTCACATGTTGACCCTGAGAATCACCAATGTTTCATGGAAACTCTTCTTCCAACCCCGATGACTGCCAGGGTCTATGTTAATTTACCGGAGGGTGCTAGTTACATCTATAGTTACTTACTTTATAAATTAACTAGTTACTGTATCTATAGTTACCATCCTAGTTACATCTATAGTTACATATGGACTATGTATTTGTGTCCTTTTTTATTTTTCAAAATGTCCAAGGCCCAAAAACTCGATGAACAAATCCAAAAACGAAAATTTCACGGGCACCAAGGCCGTGGACGGATGGCCCTCCATCGGCCAGTTCCTGGTGGAAGTTCACATCAGGCGGGCGTTAACCGCGGTCGGGTTGGAGGGGATGATGCTACCCTCTGGTAAACTAACATAGCTATGGAAAATCACTATTGTTTATGGGAAAATCCACTATAAATGGGTCATTTTCAATAGCTATGTTAAATAACCAGAGGGTAATCGATTTCTTAAATGATTTCAATTGGGCATCAGAATTGGTCACAGAAAATTGGGCATGATGGGAATCATTGTTGAGCTAGACGAAAGCTTTTTGGAGTATTTTTAGACTCTATAGATGATGCTGGGATCCATTTTGCTGATTTTACCAAAATCAACATCCCAAATCAGCAGGTAATCAGCAGGAATTGATTTCAAAAGAACGGTTTCTAAAGAAATGGTGGCACCTGCATCTGTTGTGATGCGTGTCTTCACAGACAGTGCAACATATTATAGATGATATGATATGCATCAAGATATCAGCATATTGCTAGTGAAGCAATAGTAAGCAATGCTCAAATTTACCATAGATTTTAAATGGATGGTATACGGTATAACACCATCAAAATATGGCCGGTTTGAATGCTTGCTTAGTAACTAAGACTAATTTGACAATGCAAAACTATCTATGTTGATATTCTGACAGTGTGTATAGCACATAGATAACCAACTAATACTGTTAACACATAGTGCAACACTAAGTTTTTGTTAAACGGTTACACCTTTCTCTGCACTGAATGGGAGGTACGTTTTTTTGGTGGAAACCATCCATCCTGAGTGGAAACTGTTGATGATTCTACGAGACAATCCATGTCCAAGAACAATATTGCATAATACTACTACAATTTATATGAATACATCAGTAATCATCAGTATACTATTTTTATTGTTGTGATTCATAATTATTGTGAGATTATTTTTCTTTGTGATGTCGATGTTGTTGGTTGATTGTATGATTATACAACATACTATATATATACATAATATATACCCTCTATATATACACCCTATATATATACACACTACGCATATATATATACTACATATTGGGGATGATCAGAATCCATGAACTCAGCAACGTCCAGGGGAGTCACGACAGATCTGCACTTGGACCGGATTTTTCAATTGGTGGACGCTTTGCCGCGCAGTCTGAGCGAGCGTGGGATGGTGATCACCGGGAACTCATCCCCCCATAAATGGTGGAAATCATGGTGGAAAAGATCCCATGAAACCATGAAACCATGACATCTTACCATCCAACTTGATACCCGGCCTGGTAAACGTTTACATAACTATGGAAAATCACCATGCTAATGGGAAAACTCACTCTAAATTGCAATTTTCAATAGCAAACTGTTAGTTTACCAGAGGGTATTCTGTCCATGGCACAAGACATCTGACCATTAAAATTGTCCATGGTGGATTTTTTCATGAATAGAATGTTGGCAAGCCAATGCCAGCAGCATTTCGGGATGGTTTAGAGCATAGCACCCACAAAAATGGGCATGGATTGGGGATACCCTCTGGTAATTTAACATAGCTATTGAAAATGGCCATTTATAGTGGATTTTCCCATTGAAAATGGTGATTTTCCATAGTTATGTTAGTTTACCAGAGGGTAGTGACTGTGGAATTGAGTGAATCCCACATTACCTAGTTACTGCTGGTTGCACCTGCAGCTTTGAGTCATGTTCGTTTAAACATTGCGCTATTGCTGCGTGAAAGTTAGAGGTTTAAACATTTGAAACAATGATTCCTTTGGGTTCCACTTATATTGGCCGCTAGTTCCCTTTCTTGCGGTTCTGCCCATGCCCAGTTAATCCCAGTTTTATATATATTATATATATATTTATACCTGGTTCTTCCAATATATTGATGCACTATTTTCTGATCAAGGTATGAAACGTTTGTTTTCAAAAATTCTGTACGAACTAAGGGGTCAGATGCTCGAGGTTAAAAAAATGTGTTCGCTGCAGTTCCATGCATACACACATACAAGTAGCCATGTTTTAAATCAGGGTTCCAAATGAAGCTCAAGTTCAGAATGTGCTCGAGGAAACCCCTGAAGTGGCGATCAAAAAGAGCACTTTATTATTTTGCGCCCGGTTGCGCTTATTTGCGCCGGGAAGTTGCGCCTTGATTTTGGTTAGAATTTGAATGAATTTCCAACAAGTGGCCCCCAAATCTGAAATATGCCCCTTTGTTTTCCAAAACTAGGTCGAAGCATAGCCATTTTGAACCAAATGGCGTTGGGACCAGGTGTTTGCATAGAACGCTATCCACAAAGTGCTCGGATTGAGATGTCCGCTCGATTAGCCCAAAGGTACAGTACAGAAATGTTTGCTCGTTTGAAGATCTAGGTATGCAAGCGTTTCGAAGTCCCCGTAGCTTTACGGTAGTTGTATCCCCCATAAATCTGAAGGTTCAGCATATGCAATGCGGGCCTCCTCCCAGTGATGTTTGTTGGTTCATAAAGCCCCATCAACCATAGTTATAAGTATCATCAGCCATAGTTAGCCTTTGGTAAACTAATAGTTTGCGAACTGGAACATGGATCATAAAAATAGATGTGTTACCGAACTTAAAGATGGTGCTTTTTCATAGCAAACTTAGTTTACTAGAGGGAAATATTGGTTATACCATAGTATATATGACTAACTTAGCCATAGTTATGGGAGTTATATATATATACCAGTAGTACCGCACAAGGCGGTGGCGGAAGTTTCAGAATAGGAAACCTATAGGAGACGTTGGTTGTTGTGAATCACGGATGGCAGAGCGAATCCACTGATTGAACGAAAGGTGGTTG
>Ga0126342_10015552_pt1 | contig 13332 bp, 6 predicted proteins | sample Cyp1metagenome_FD_92528 | JGI IMG/M metagenome (GOLD analysis project Ga0126342, IMG submission 92528) | Coral microbial communities from Lord Howe Island, Old Settlement Bay, Australia - Cyphastrea 1 metagenome | ecosystem: Host-associated > Invertebrates > Cnidaria > Coral ...
GAGGAGGAGGAGGACGAGGAGGAGGAGGAGGAGGAGGAGGAGGAGGAGGAGGAGGACGAGGACGAGGACGAGGACGAGGACGAGGAGGACGACGAACGAGGAGCACGACGGCGACGACGGCGACGACGGCGACGACGGCGACGACGGCGACGACTGTTTATTGAAGATGCTTTTGTTGGTTTGGACAGTTTGATTCTGGTAGATGGATTTTCAGGTGACTCACCCCAATGTTCATATTTCCCAAGGGTGACGTTTGAGATGAATTTGTGTACTGGAGAGGTGCCACTCCGCTATCTCCCCCAGTATGACAGCATGGAACCAACAAGAAATTTGGGTTCCCCATAACAGAAGAGACACTGTCTGAGGATTGGGATGAAAATCGATCTTCTCAGATGGATGGATGGCAACTTTTGCTTCCACCTTCCTTGGCTTTTTCAGGGACGTGGAAGGTGTCTAGTGCCGGGGTCGCTTCTCCAAGGCCAAACAGATTCGCGCAAGACAGGTGGAGGGGAATCTGGCGGTTTTCCATGATGTTCGTCTCCGGAACAGCGCTGGTGTTTTGCATCGAATTTGAACTTGCCATTTCCAATACCCTCTGGTAAACTAACATAGCCATTTTCATGGGAAAACTCACTATTTCTATGACCATTTTCAATAGCTATGTTAAATTACCAGAGGGTACCGGAAACATGTTCCAAACTTCCTTTCTTGTATTCACCGTGCTGAGTTGTCAGGAATCTGCTATACCCTTGGTGAAAGTAAGGCAAAATTTCTTACCTTATTCTTTAATATGAGATGATTGAGTATTCGGATCCATCGCATGGTATGAAATGCTAACAAATCAGGGCCCTGAAGAAGATAGGTGTAATGTAGCATCGTGTAGCTCTTTCGATAAATCACGTTTGTGAGACCGGCTGAATCTCATCGTTCAGAAGATTTTGGGATTTGGTGTAGCTTGCCGTGATGGCCGAGGGAAACTTTTCACCTTGAACATTTGGTGACGTTTTACCCAGATGACCAGTTTGCCCAGAGGCCCAAAAGGTAGGTCACAAAAACCCTTGTCATTACTTGAATGACCGGGGTCATACAGTGTGATCGAAAATCCCACCGAACGGATCCAGCCCTTCTCGTAGGTGGGACTCCCGCCATTCCTGGTGTGTTGTTCTGCCAACGTGGAGTCCTTGTCCGCCTGCGCGCTGGAGGGGTAGGGCCTTGGGTCAGTGCTGGAGAGTGAGGGTCTTTTAATGGCAGGAACTTTGGGGGTGAAGATATGGTGATGGGCCAAATCCTGTAGAAATCCTGTCAGGGCCTAGGCCCCAGGAGCTTAGATTTTGACTCGGACCTAGATGGAATGCATGGGAAAATCCTCCAGTGGAAAGGTGCTAGTACTTTTTGAGCAGTGAAACCGTGTAAGGAATGACGATTGTGAACCCTCCAAGTGGTCAACATGAAGTTCAATTCACTTCATGCCTAAACCTCTGGGGCAAATCCCTGGCAAGCTGAAGGTTGTGATGTTCAACTACTGTATAGACCCAGCTGGTCGTTTTACTTTTCCCTGCAGCTATCTTCCTTGAACCATAGGCCTTACTAGCTTTACAGATGCTAAATCTGCACGGGTTCCAATGGATTGTTCTGCACCCTTTTCTACCACGATCTGTTTGTAGGATTTGGTAAGCAAGGACTGCTTCCGTATGGATGTTCCCAGACTTGGTCGAAGGATGTTAAAGGATGTTGAAGGGCACATTTCAAGGGCACTTCTCTTACCCTCTGGTAAACTAACATAACTATGGAAAATCACCTTTTTAATGGGAAAATCCACTATAAATGGTGATTTTCAATAGCTATGTTAAACTACCAGAGGGTATTTGGTCAACACCCTCCTTAGACTTTGGGTATGGATGGGGGAGCAGCCGCAGGCAGTGGCCCAATTTTTTTGCTTTGGTTGGGACGATCCCTGGCATTTTCCTTTGGTGCTGAAAACCTGACCCCGCTGAGACGCAGGACGACCTTTTCCATATGTTGATGCCGTCACTTGACAGAGTCGTCTGCGGGCGCCGTTCCCCAGCGTCACAGACTCCAGATGAAGTGACCTACACATATGTACTAGTATATATATATATGTATATATATAATCGCATATATCTGGTTGGTGGTTTGGAACATTGTTTATTTTTCCATATATTGGGAATAGTAACCCCAACTGACTAATATTTTTCCGAGGGGTTGAAACCACCAACCAGTATATATATATATAATTATATATATAATAGAAGATTTCACGATCGGATGAGCATCTGTAACTCACAGAAATCCCATGTACAGAATTGGCGGGGCTTCAACATCGTCATCTCGGACCTCCCAAATCCTATGGTTTATCATCATTTATCCCATTTAAATATCATTAAATATCATTTAAATATCATTAAATATCAATTAAATAGCAATCTGGTTGGTTTCCAACATTTTTTATTTTCCATTTCATATATGGGATGTTATCCGAAACCCATTGACGAACTCCATCATTTTTCAAGATGGGCACATTGCACCACCAACCAGCAGTTGTTGGGATATTCACCATTTGAAGACCTTTTGAAGGACATCCAGTGCTACACTGAATTTGCAGGGCTGTGTGTTGTGATGGGTATCACTGGGTATCCATAACGTGACTGGACTCCTTCCGTTCGGGGTCATTTTTGCGAAGCAACATGGCTACAGTTTCCCCCTATGGATCCTTTCTTTGTGTATCGCTTTCCAAACAGAAAGTTGGCCAAACTATAGAATGATCAGTATAATCTATTAATCAGTATAATCATAGTCTATTTAGATTATTGTATCGGAAATAGCCAAACATTCTATTGGATTATTCCATAGATTAGAAATCAGTTTTCACTGCCGTGGCAGTCTCACGACAGTTTGAATGCCTCGCAGTTGATCTGTCTACATCGATCATGACATGATCTAACCCAATCTTAATCTTATCCAAATCCAATCTAGTGCAATGTATATAGTGTAATGATTTATAGAATAATCTATCCAACGATCTATATTAAATCTATATGATAATGTGTATATATATATACATACGATACTCTAATGAATAATCCATATAACAATCTATATAATAATCTAAAGAAGAAACCTATATAACAATCTATATAATAATTCATAGAATAATCTATATAATAATTCATAGAATAATCTATAGAATGATCCATTTAATAATCTATAGAATAATCTGTAATAGAATAATCTATTTAATACTATGTATAATATGCATATAAGTCTACGGCTACGTCTAATCTCATCCAGTCGAATCAAATTAAATCTAAGCCAATTAATTCTCATCTAATCTAACCTTATCTAACTTTATCTTATCTTATCTAATCGTATCCAATTTTATCTAATCTTATCATATCTAATCTAATCCAATCCTATCTGATCCTGACTCATCCTTTCTAATCCTATCTAATCGTATCTAGTCCTATCTAATCCTATCTATTATATCTATCTATCTATCTGTCTATCTATGTATCTATCTATTTATCTATCCATCTATTTTTCTATCTATTTATCTATCTATCGATCTATCTATCTGCTGTAGTCTAGTCTAGCCTAATCTAGTCCAAAATCCAATCCAGTCCAATCTGACCGAATCTAATCTTATCTAATCTAGTCAAGCTAATCTAATCTAACCTAATCTAATCTAATATTATCTAATCTAACCTAATCTTATCTGCAATCCAATCTCATCTTATCTTAATCTAATCGAATCGAATCGAATCTAATCTAATCTAATCGTATCTAATTGTATCTAATCGTATCCAATGTAATCTTATCTTATCTCATCTAATCTTGTCCAATCCAATCTTCTCTAATCTATTTTACCTGTTCGAATCTTAATCTTAATCTAATCTAATCTTATCTGATCTTATCTAGTCCAATCTTCTCTAGTCTAACTTATCTGCTCTAATCTTCATCTTATTCCTACTCTGAATCTTAATCTAATTTAATGTAATCTAATGTAATCTAATCGAACCGAACCGAATCTAGTCTAATCTACATATCTATCCATCTATTTATTTATCCATCTATAAATTTTTCTATCTATCTATCATTATCTATCTATCATTATCTATCTATCATTATCTATCTATCATTATCTATCTATCTATCTATTTATTTATCTATCTATTTATCTATCTATTTATCTATTTATCTATCTATCTATTTATCTATCTATCTATCTATCTACCTATCTATCTATCTATCTATTTATATATTTTATCTACCTTTTCTACTTATCTACCTATTTACCTATCTATCTATCTATCTACCTATCTTACTATCTACCTATCTTCCTATCTTCCTATCTTCCTATCTACCCACCTATCTGTCTAGCTATTTATCTATCTATCTATCTATCTACCTATCTAGCTAGCTAATACGAACTCTTTCTCTTTCTCTCTCTCCCTATATCTATATCTATATCTATTTCTATTTCTATTTCTATATCATATATCATATATCTATTATCTATTATCTATTATCTATTATCTATATCTATATATACACATACACACCACAATATCACATATCAATATCAATATGAAGATTTAGCAGTACAGGGAAGGGCTTTATCCCAGGAAGAACTTCATGGACTCTTCCGCACTTTCGGTATGCTTCAGCGCTGCCGAAGATTTTTGGAGCCAAGGCTCCCGAAGATTTTGAGGCAAAACAGGGCAAAATCTCTGGAAACACCTTAGCTGATTGGTGGTTTGGAATAATATCTTCTATATCTTGGGAATTTTATCATCTCAACTGACGAACTCATAATTTTCAGAGGGGTGGCTCAACCCCCAACCAGCTAGGCTTGTCGATTTTTGGTCAAAACCTTTCGATTTTTCGATTTTTGGATGGGTTCAGGGGTGTCAAAAATGCCCAATCCCGCAAAACAGCGAACACGTAGTTGATGTCGACTGTAGGGAGACCGGGTGCTGTGGGTGCTGAATGGTGATCACCAGATTAGTCATGACTGGGGCTGCCAAATCGTTTCGGTCGGCGATGTTTCTGTTGTGTTTCCAGGGTCAGATTCGCTCCTGACTCGCTAACGAGCCTAGAAGATGCCAACGCGCGTCCAAAACGAAAAACCTCAAGTCACCCAATTTAGACCTGGCGGTCACCATTTGGAATCAGGAATAATCTTACTTTTTCTTAGGGAATGGATGGGTTGCTGGGGGTTGCTGGGGGTTGCTGGGATTATTATTGATAGTTAGCCAGTGGATCATTCCCTCCTTCCCTAAGCACCAGTAAGTCATTTCTAATTCATTATTACTGATAGTTAGCCAGTGGATCATTCCCTCATTCCCTCATTCCTTCATTATTACTGATATTCTGTACATTTCTGCACATTTCCGGGGCAGAAACGGGGTCAAACACCGCAGTGTTTTCTCAGCCGCTCCGCTAGGCTCTGGGTTGGGTCCTCAGGATCGGGTCGCGGAGATCACAAGCTGTGTTTTGAGCTTTGCGCGAGATTGAGTTGATGATTTATATATATATACACCTTTATATCATTAATATCATATCCCATAGGATCCATGTATGGTATATATGCTAACATTGGGGGCATATTGATGGTAAATGTTACCATATACAGCATACATGGATCCTGTGGGTATTGATATCCCATTCAAAACATCAAAGATTATCAACTCAACTCTTAAATTTCAGTTCTTAGTTGATGCTTCAGGCCATCATTGATGGTTCAACTGACCGTGTCTGCGGAGAATCATGGAGTGTTTGATTACCTCAAACAACCGGACATATAGCCCTGATGTTCAGAAAGGACGGGCAAACTTCATATATCAGCAAGAAAGCCGTTTACTTTGTCTATAAAATCAATACATGATAATACATGACAATGCACATAAATAATACATAGTCTATAAGTAATGAATAATGAATAATGTGTTTCAGGGTCACAAAATCAGTACAGATCATACCATGTTTTTTGTTTTCCCACAGATACACAGACCATGCATTTCTTTCAGCGCGGGAAATGATCCATGTCATCTCCAGTAATCATCCCAACCCCCAGCAACCCATGCCTCCACTGATCTGTGTATTGGAATAGTGGAATAGGGGCCCGTTTGACCAAAATGTGGACCGCGTAACAATTGCCAAACATCTTTTTCCGATTTCGATGGGAAGAACATGGGAAGAACAGTTATTTCTTCTGGTTTCCACTTAGTCTCCATGTTTTTCGATTGATGAGTGCCCCATAAAGTCGTCCAGCTTTGAGGATTAACCTAGTGGACCCGACCTATGAGTTTTTACCATAGCCAAAGGCAGTTTGGGTGTGATCAGATCAAAGACTCTTGATGTTCTAACAGGATTTATTCTCAATTGTATTCTAAGTGCATAAATCATCAATCATCATAAATCATCACAAATGTCGGATCGGATAGTAAATCATCATAAATCAGCATAAATCATCATAAATCATCAATCATCATAAATGTTGGATCGGATAGTAAATCATCATAAATCATCATAAATCATCATAAATCATCATAGATCATCATAAATCATCATAAATAATCATAAATCATCATAAATCATCAATCATCATAAATCATCATAAATGTCGGATAGGATAGTAAATCATCATAAATCATCATGAATTTGGCAGTTTCTCTTGGATTCTTATTGCATTTACCACAGAAATCGTGATCTTGGCTCGGCTTCACCAAATCGCAGCAAGGTCGAGTCCCGTGGCAGCTGGTCTCAAATTTCGCCAACGTGAAGAGATTTCTGATACGTTTTGATACTTTTTGCCTGGATTTCTGCGGGGTATATATATATATAAATATCTATATATCATGATTATTATGATGATGATAATTATTATTAATTATATTTATTAGTATTATTATAATATACATAATAGTATGGTACGCAGAACAAAATGAGCAACCACATATGCATGGTGGATGAAACCCGCGAAACTGCAGATTTAACCAACAAGTTTTTTTTTCCCGGCTGGTGGACGGCAAAATGAATCAATTTGAGCTAAATGCGGGGGGGAGCGTAAAATGGTATGACCCCCCAAAGCTGGGAATATTGTAATAGTTCAGGATATGATACTCATTTGGATTGCAACCAAAACTAGGTCAATCTTACATGGGTACTTTAATGCTAACTAGTCTTTTGGTATTAATGGAAATATCTACGTTCACCAGCAAAGAATTTGGTCCATTTTTTACAGGGTATCTGGCTGATTGGCAATGAAAAAACCATTGGCAATACCCACGTCACATGGTGCTACTTTTGGGGATGATCATGAATCAGCGGCCGGACAATCCTTCAGCTTTTTGCGACTGGAGAATAGCTGACAAACAGCAAAAGATGAGAAAAACATTGACTATCAAAGATGGAATGTGGAATTTGGATTCTTGTTCTTAAGCAGTATTTCATGGAATTTTCTGGTCATGACGTTGCGGTTGTAGCGGTGCACCAAAAGAAGGAAAACAGCGGGAATAAACATGGCGAGACCATTGGAGATTCATAGTTTTTACGATATGGGAAGATCATGTAATCAATGTTACCCTCTGGTTATGTCAAAATAGCTATTGAAAATGGCCATAGAAATAGTGAGTTTTCCCATTAAAAATGGTGATTTTCCATAGCAAGATGTTAGTTTACCAGGCCGGGTATCAGGAGAGAATTTCCACTCAGCGAGATTCGACGATCTTAAACTTCCGCAGATCTCTGCCCAGACTCCATATTTGAGGAGATTATTCTGGCGGATGATGAAATGATTTGCGGTGCCTGCCTGTTTTTAGCATCCTGGAATGGAGCTATTTTGCTGAAAAATCACCATAGCTAGTATCAATCCATAGCTAATTTTCCTCCTATTTATGTGCGTCAAAAAATTGGAGCTTGGTTTGATTGCCTTCTGGGTACTCGATTTCGTGCAAGAGAATCCCGAAGGTGAAGCCTGTCCTCGTGGTATAGCATATGTAGGTGGCAGTGAGAGGAATGGAATGGGCGAAGCCGAAGCCCAGTCATCTTGTCCCGCGCAACAAAAATCATAGACAATTCTTTGATCTTATATATATATATATACTGGTTGGTGGTTTGGAACATTTTTTAGTTTTCCATATATTGGGAATTTCATCATCCCAACTGACGAACTCATATTTTTCAGAGGGGTAGGTATACCATCAACCAGTATATATATATATATATATTATACATATGTGACATACCTATCATAACATTGCTTTTCAACATTCGCCTGTGATATTACAGGATGGGCCCCCCCAGTTATAAGTTGGTTTATAAACCAATGAAATAATTCCCATTAACTAGTTACAGTAACTAGTTCGTTATATCTACCATAAACCATAGTTTTTTTCAGCCATTTATAAACCAACGGTTCACGCTATCTGAAGGGGGCCCCATCCTGTAGGGACCTCCAGGAGGTCGGTCTCTCAGCGGTGCCAGGCAGTGTTGCTCTGGCCGCCAACATCAGTCTTTTGGGTTGGCGGCTCAGGTTTTTCGAGCAAGGCGCCTTCTGCAGATCCTGGGATATCTATCGAGGTTTGGAAGAGCCTGCCACAGCCGAAGATGTGGAGACGACAAGGGCATGGTGGGCATGGTGTTTTTAGGGAAAAAAAATCTGAAGCAAAGCCATGGGTTATAGGAATTAATATATTTAATATTAAGTATTCACAGTTAGGAGATCATCTGCAACTTTGGGAGGCAACATAAGTATCAAGAGCGCCGAAACTCCGTAAGGCCACCCCAAAAGGGTGCTTCCTTTCATCGTTTTTAGACCATTTCGGAGATACTGGATTGAGATTTTTCTGACATTTTACTATAATTCATTAGAAGAGTGCCCAGCCGGTTTCAGCCGGTTTCAGCAATTTTTCGTGGCTGCGATCCACCCCTGGTGAATCCTGTTCACCAACCAGGATTTTCCATGGCCGCCAACAGAAAACCAAGCCACGGATGAGTGGCCCATGGCTTTAAAATGCTAAATCCAACAATAAACCACCACAAATAACGGGGGTGGATTATACCATATGATGTAAAATCTATAATTGTTGGTTATAATATCTTAATTTTACATCCCCATTATATCCCCATTGTATCTTCATTATATAACTATGTCAAAATCTGGCTGGTTAGATCGCTATTTTGATAAGTCAAACTGGGTCTGCGCAAACGACGCGGCGCCAGGAGAGCATGGAAGAATTCCTTCAAGCGGCGCAAAGCCGGGAAGGCCCAACTCCATGGAGGTTGAGTTCGCTGGGATCATCGAACTAGCCTCTGGTAGTTTGTGTAACATAGCTATGGAAGCCATGGACCATAGAAATAGAGGATTTTTCTCATTTAAACATGTATAGTGGGATTTACCATTTATAGAGGATTTTCCATTTATGGAGGATTTACCATTTGCTATGGATCACATTTATAGAGGATTAACCATTTAAACTATGGTGATTTTCCATAGCGAACTGTTAGTCATTACCAGAGGGTACAGTAAATGTTTTTTTTTTTTCAGCAGGCCATGATGCCATGATTAACAGAGTCTGAGGGGAAACATGTTTGACCTTCCCGACATAGAGTCCATAGGTTGATATCCATGATATAATGTCCATAATATGTGGGTTACCATTAATAGGGATTGTCCATTCATAGTGATTGTCCATTCATAGTGATTAATATTCATTAGTTGATATCCATAGACTAACCTCGCCATAGAGGGGGTGATGAATGGCCGCCAAAGCGTCATTGGAATGGTGTGAAAGAACTTCAACTGATGAAATTTCGGCCCATATGTTTTTTTTTCTTCGGCATGAAACATGAGTTACACACCGGAAAAAGCAGCCATTGACTACCAGGAACCATTTTTTTTGGGCGACACCAGGACATGACACAAGATAAGAACGTGACACTGCGCCATGCGCAGGTCCGTTGATGGTCATGGTGGGGTTGCTTGACAGGATTCAGCGACAATCATGGATCCCATTAGCACAGTTAGCTTCTGCGAGATCCAGAGACGGTGACGAGCTTTGAAAATCATGTTGGTATTGCATCGGATTAATATAGGGTATAGGATATAATCAATATAATATTGTAGGGATAACTGTAGGACATAATATAATAGCATACTCATAACTGTAGGATATAATATTTGTATGGGAAAGGCAAGTGCTACGGCGCCCTGTGTTCTTCTGCGCGTTTAGTGATTGAATGTCTTGGGAAGCACCAGCGAATGTTTGCCGCTCCGAGGATTGTCCGACTTGAGGAACCGTGTTGTAGAAATCGTGTTATCATCATATTATAACTATTATGGTAACCTGGTTGGTGGTTTGGAACCATGGAATTTTATGACTTTCCATATATTGGGAATTTCATCATCCCAACTGACTTTCATATTTTTCAGAGGGGTTGAATCCACCAACCAGTAATTATATGACAATGTATAAGATGTTTATCATAAGAATGAAGCATATTATATGGTTATAATAACCATTATAACTATTATCTGTTGTACAACTATAAGCTTTCATAATTCATCATATGATACTTCGTTGCTGGGTTGTAACTCCTTAGAAGTAGGATCACTGTGAATTTCGGGATATACCCTATGGTAAACCAACGTAGCTATGGAAAATCCACATTTTTGATAGGTAAATCAACAATAAATGGCCATTTGGAATAGCTATGTAACACATTACCAGAGGGTATCCTTGCAATCCTTGGCTCACCTGGGATATCACCGTCCGAGGAAACCCGATTGGATTCCCCACATTTCAGCCTTGGGCCTGCGGCGGATGCCCTTCATTGCAGGGGGGCCAATTTTTGGGGGTTCTAAAAATCGGGGGATCCCCAGACGTCTGGGTTTCAACACCAGTCCAAACCAGGAGGATCTGGTGGTATGCCGGAAACATCGGCATGGAACATCAGAACATCCAGCATTTTTCTTGTACCCCCTGGTTGTGACTAACATAGCCATGGAAAATGGCCCATAGAAATAGATGGTTTACCTATTTAAAATGGGTGGATCTTTCCAAACTGTTAAATAACCAGATGGTAAATCATCGAACGATCTTTTCAAATATGGACATACACTGCCGTTTGGGTGAAGGTCTGTCATGAATAGAATGCCCTGCGCATGGCTGCAAGCGACTCTTGGTACTATACGCTTCTATATAGTGGTTGTTTAGATAGACATGTGTATTTATACACATGTAGACATAAATATGTTTGTGCATATATATATAATATACGTAACAGTCAATCACACGCGCATATGATATACTGTATATATGTGTATGTATGTATGTATGTGTGTTATGTAATGTAAAGTAATGTAATGTAATGCAATGCAATGTAATGTAAATGTAATGTAATGTAATGTCATGTAATGTAATGCAATGTAATGTAATGTAATGTATGAATGCATGAATGCATTAATGTATGACTGTATGACATGATAAATCCATAAGTAAATACATATATCATATATGTATACACCAATTATTCATATATCATGCATCAATTGCCCCGCAGAGTAGCAACCGGGTGTGAGGGGATCGAGTGGAGACTGTCTCCTGATCCGCTACCCTCTGGTTATGACTAACAGTTTGCCATGGGAAATGGCCCAAATCGAAAGAGATTTACCGTTCTTAAAAATGGGTGGATCTTTCCATGGCAAACTGGCAATGTCATAACCATTTATAGATGTTTTCCCATTAAATCCTCCATTTATAAGGGATTTTCCATGGCAATGTTAGTCATAACCAGATGGTAATATTATATAACTACCCCCTCGCACGACACCTTGCTTTAGTATTGGATCGATTCTATTCCTTTGGACGGCCCAGTCATGGGGGTAACGTTAACCGAGGATGGGGGCGGCTGGACATTCAGCATGAGGCCATAGTAGGGACAAAAAAAAAATGGCGCCAGTGGATGATTTAGCAAAAAAGGCATGGTTCCGAATGTAGCCCCCACATTAGGTAATTTAGAAGCTTGATAACATAGACATATCTTGATAACATAGTAACTAATTTTTAATTTAGAATCAAGGTAATTTAGAATCAACAGATTCTTTGTCCTATTCTGACCCATCCCCCACCTTGACCTTCTTCGGTTGAACGCAAGGTCGATTCTTCGGTTGAACGTGCTGGCGTTGGTTGTCACTTCACACTACATACCCAAACGCCCGGGACACCTGTCTATGGTATTTTTGGATCCTGAAATGATGGAACCTCTCTTTCCATGAACTTCCCCAAATCTTCCCAGACTAATGTCATTACTGGGTTTTCTGACATGGGAGTCGTACTGAAAGCAACCATACAAACTGGAATCCCATCATCGTAATTGGGAACTTCCAGGTTGATCTTCCTCCATTCAATTCCTCATATTTAGTTGGACTGTGGTCATGCTTTTTTCTCTACCATGCCATACGCTGAGACACAAAACTAGATCAATTTGGATATGTGAAAGATACACTACTATAAATGAGTTTGAATTACTATAGAGTTGTTTTTTTGTTTTAATAGATATTACACGGTCAAACCTATTACTATAGTTTTTTTACTAACATGGACAATTTAATTTTTTCATCCCATACTAATAATACCCTATGGTAAATAAACATAGACCCTGAAAATTACCAATTTTTAGTGGAAACTAATCTTCCAACCCCAATCTGCCAGGGTCTATGTTAATTTACTAGAGGGTAATGGTTATCATTAGTTATTATATAATATCATTATTCGTTATAGTTAGTTGTTTATGTTAATAGTTGATTGTAAATATCATTAATCATTAAGTACTGAAGGGTAACATGTATGTAATTTTAGTTCTTTCCCACTGCAGTGATCACACGTGGAAAAAAAGTTGGCCTCCAAGGTCCGAAGAGATCCAGGAAGCGGTCGATCGATGTCACGCTTGGTGGCAGGGTCCCTTGGATGTGATGATACACTTGCATGTGTATTGATATCTTTACAGTTATATATATACAGTTAATATATCTTATATATATACAGTTAAAGTTATATATATATATCATTATGTATCATTATGTATCATTATGTATCTATATAAACACGGATCTATGTATATATGTATCTACATAGACACGGATATATGTCTATATATCAAGATACACCCACATACACACACATATATTTAAATACTCATATACATAATCGTATATATGTATATTATATTCATATATATATATATTAAATTCATATGTATATATATATTATATTCATATATATATATATTATATTCATATATATATATATA
>Ga0126342_10015553_pt1 | contig 13332 bp, 14 predicted proteins | sample Cyp1metagenome_FD_92528 | JGI IMG/M metagenome (GOLD analysis project Ga0126342, IMG submission 92528) | Coral microbial communities from Lord Howe Island, Old Settlement Bay, Australia - Cyphastrea 1 metagenome | ecosystem: Host-associated > Invertebrates > Cnidaria > Coral ...
ATCTAATCTATCTAATCTATCTAATCTATCTAATCTATCTAATCTATCTAATCTATCTAATCTATCTAATCTATCTAATCTATCTAATCTATCTAATCTATCTAATCTATCTATCTATCTCTCTAATCTATCTAATCTATCTATCTATCTATCTATCTATCTATCTATCTATCTATCTCTCTCTCTCTCTCTCTCTCTCTCTGGGCATGTGTGTGTGTGGGCGGGGGTCAAGTGAGGTACACCGTATACCCCACTATATCATCCCACTTACTCTATGGCCCAGTCAACAGCCAATTAGTACAGCAGCAGCCATCACTCAGAGAGCCATTTGGCAGGTGAATCAGGTGATAACCACCCGTAATCAAACCCGACTTGCTGGAAAATCTCCCGTTTAGTTTGGTGATTTTCCCAGCTATAAACCTCCATGGATGCGCATGGATTTCCCAGCTATGAGAACACCCAAGGGCAACCCCATCACGAAGAGTCCAACCGTCCAACCTCAATGTTAGGGACATCTAAACCAATCTTACCACAAGCTAGACTAGATTGCGAGAGATTGCAACACCAGTGTGGTTGGGGATCATCATCATCATCATCATCACCACCACCATCATCATCATCATCATCATCATCATTCACATAAGTATAGATATTTACATCACATTATACATTACCATTGTTTTCGCCCATAATATATATATATATATTGGTCATCCCCGTGATGTTGTTGATTGCTTTTGTCAAAATGCTTCACCAGAGGTCACCAGACCGCTGGTGAAGCCATCACCTTGCGATGTCTAGGTCCTTGGACTGAAGAGATGTCTGGTGTCTTCTGTGCCCCAACTAAGATGGAACACCGACATTGCCAGAAAATCATCAGACTCCCAGACCATATTTTTCGGCTTCCAGATCAGCTTTCAGGATGCTGCTAAACCCGCTTAAGATCGTTGAAGCCTAGGCGCCCCTGATTGGTTTGGTAAAACCCTGATTGGTTGGTGAAATCCCCCAATGTTTGCTGCATCAATTCCCTCGCCAGTTTTTCAGAACCAGCTTCCTTCGCCCACCTTTTGAAGGATTGCGGGCTTCAAAGCCTTCGACATATCCATGGAGGTGATATCCGCCTACGCGGCGAACATGTGTTGATCGGTGCTGTTGTTCCCCCAACCACCGGCGACGCAATTTAACAAAAAAACGACGACGGCGATGTTTAATGCAACAAAAGCAGGCAAAAACCAATGATTTTCGCCAATCGTTGGGACCTGGGACCAAAGAGATGGCACTGGCTGGAAGAAAATCATCCTGTTGGGGGTTCGATGTTCGCCTTTAGGGTTCGCAGTCGATTTCCAAGGGGCAAAGCGGCTGCCAAACGCCCAATTTTAACGCCCAATTTTGGGGGGTTCAGACATTCAATTTCAGGCAAGTGTCACCTTCACATCTGACATGTCCAAACTCTATTTGCTCCAGAGTTTTCATGCAGTAGTTTTCAGTCGAAAATGGTTTCTCCAAGTGTTCGACGGGATTAGCAGGGTGTAGGCTGAAATGTAAGTCCGACGGTGCCACTTTTGTCAAGAATAATTTGACCCATTTTGTGGCCCAAGCTATTTTGGATCGAACCCTGAAGCCGATGATTGTTGGTCGGGCGGTCATGTTCCCGTGTTCTGGTTGTTTCTATCCTCACTTTGGCTGGTCAACATCCGTAGAGCAAGAAAGGTCACCTGGGCATACCTTCTGCTGGAACAAACATGGCAATGGAAATCAATGGAATTTGGTGCCGGCCTACTGGTACCAAGTGAAATTCCCAGAAACCGATAACACGTAATAAGATGTACCCTCTGGTAAACTAACATAGCTATTGAAAATGACCATTTGTAGAAGATTTTCCCATTGAAAATGGTGATTTTCCATTGTTATGTTAGTTTACCAGAGTGTAATGAGAAGCATTCTTCCTAGTTCTGCTGGTTCATGCCTAGACTTTCAGCGTTAGATTGCCAGAGGGTACTCTTGATGATTCAACAAATGCTCATGACATATGCCAACCAACCAACATATGCAGAATTATGTGTGTGTGCACATGCATTCAAAATGAATCAATAGATAAATGATAAATATGTATGTGTATATGTACATATGATTATATGTGTATATATATATATACATATGTGGGTGCGGCAGACACACACACACACAAACACACACACACATGCACAGAAAGCAATCATAGACGCCATCTAGCTTTGCGGTTGCTTGTTGGATTAATTTTATCAACAGTTAACATCCCATTGATGTTGGTTGGCTTAGATCCACATAGATCCAGCCTAGACATTTTCCAGACGTTTTGGCAAATCTGCCCTTTACTGTTCGGACTGTTGGTTCGTATCTCCATGTTTTGTTGGCTGATTTTTCGGTGTTTCTTCAAGTTCAACTCCCCATTGCTTGACTTGTTGCTGTTTCATCTCTCATCTGAATCGTTCACAGGGAAAAATATCTCCCCAGAGAAAGTTGGAAGTAGAAAGCTGCGACCAAAAAACATGCCGTTAGGCATACCAGTTCTCATCACTTACCTATTGGTTGGTTATTCAGTGGGGGCGGAGCCCTCTGTTGTTTCATCACCCAACCAGTGAGCAGTTGGAACATCCATGTTAATGGATTGGAAAACACCAAAAAAAAACACAGTGGGTTAAAAGAGGTTTCCATAGGTTTCCTAATTGAAGTCTTTAGTTTCAACTCTAAATCTTTCCAAAACCCAGCCATCAAACAGACGCAGCGCTGCGCCTCCACCCTCAGACTTCGATCAATCAGCCCCCGCAGCGCTGCGCGCAGCACGCTGAGTTGCGAGCCGTTGGGGTCTGGCTGCTGTGCCTTGAAGCAACCGAGGCAACCCGTTGGCTGAAGAGAACGAAAATGGTGAATCTAGGTCTGTTCAGTTCATGTTTAAGGCAGAATGGCAGAATGGCAAACATAAAGGCCATAGAATCATGAGACATGATTTGAACCCAATGATATATATATATATATATAATTCCATAAAACACTGGGGCATTGGGCAGCAATGTGGAGATGCAACCATCAAGAATGCGACCTTGATTCCTGGATCAACAGAAATGATCATTTGACCAACAAAGACTAGGAGCATTTAAGCAACAGAGATGGACAAGTGGCACAGCAAGGACGAGCATGCAAAAAGGATGGGAGCCAGCAAAGCACGCAAACCTTCTGGTAATCAAACGTGGCAATGGGAAAAACATATGTGAATTCATTGATTACCTGAGGGTGCGTATGTGTACATACATGTATATTATATATATGTATATATGTATATATATATGTATATATATATATATACATGTATATTATGTATATATATGTGTGTGTGTACACATGCACATGCACATACATTTATTGATTCAAGTAGTGAGTTCGAGGAACCGCAGATATTGATATCCCTTGAAAATGTGGGAATGGTGACAAAAAGATACAAAAAGCCCATCAGTTCTGGCTGCTGAATTTTTCCCATGCCAAGCAACACCCAACCACTGGTGAGAGACGAAGATCACAAACATTCCTGCTGAGGGCCAGAGCGAGAGACCCTGGCACTTTAAAAAACAGACAGGCCAGCGGAGTTCGAGTACACAACTACAACTAAACATCCCATAATCTGTAAGTATGCCACTTCCACCTCTGGAAATGCATGAAATTCCTCGAAGATTCGCAATGCCAGACCCAACTCCGTCTCCAGGTTCTTCAAGGTTCATCAAAATTTCCCCCGGGTTCCAGCATGTTCCAGCATTCCCCGACCGCCTGGCTGCCATTCCTGAAGCAACCCCTTCTCTCGCAGCACATGATGCGGTTCCGGTGCACCGCCCATCTGCAGGAAGTCCGAGACCTTGCTGGCGGTGCCACGGCTGGATGTGTGGTTCAAAGACGTGGGGATCCCGGGGACCCCGGGGATCCCCCACAAAGACCCCAATAGAAATGATGAGTGCCCGGATTGCTGTGATTTGCTGCGCATATCTTCCGTTTTTGAAAAAAAAGATTGCACAATGAGCCCACCAGGCCCATTTGGCCTTAACGACGTACATGGGAAAGAGGTACCTTGGAATGTGCACCACTGAGAACAATTGCCACAGACCCTTCCAGGGTTTTGTTGCTGGATGAAGAGGGGGAGAAAAAAAACAAGATGCCATCATGACATGCCTAAATCCTTTTGCCCTTGAAAAGGTTGGGCTCAAAATTCGTCATGAAAAATGCTTGGATTGCAAGATACATCTATTTCAATCATAACACGACTTCAAGCAACAAGATTTTATTGGCCCCATCCGCACGTACGAGAAGACATAGAGACCCTCTAAACACAGGTGAAATGGCCACCAAATCTCTCATAGCACCTCAAGATCTCAAGATCACCATTGCATGGCTAACATAAGGCACAACGTTGAAAAAATAGCAAGATGAAACATATTCAAATGTATTTCTCTTACAGCTACACCTCAATGATATAGAATGAACAGAATTCACCAACCATTCGACAAGACCCAGTATCCATCTACCAAGACTCATTTTCTCCCCTCTTTTTGCTTCTTTCCCCAAAAAGAACAGATCTTTGCTGGTTGCTGGTTTCAGCCCCTCTGAAAAATATTAGTCAATGGGAAGGATTATCCCATATATTATGGAAAATAAAAGCCATGTTTGAAACCACCAACCAGTTTGCCTAGGTGCTGGTGGACACACATCTGGCACTCCGCCTCTTCCACCTCCGGCTCTGGCTGCGCCACGCAGCTGCCCCGGGAGCCCATGGCGCCGCGACGAGCCCCGCCCGGCACGGCGGGGTCGTTTCGCAAACGGCTCAACGGATCTCAACGGGCACACGGAGGTCTGGCAGCAATCAGGCGGAATTGTGACATGTCATGAATTGTTTCAAGTGAATCTCGGTGATAAAACAAGGGTTGCATTCAGATTATCCAAATTATCCATTTCTCTTCGTAGGAATTATGTACCAGTAATCGGTTCACAGATGCTGAGAATTGCCACCACTGGCACCCTTCATCGAGGGCCGTGAACTGCCAGCGCCTTTTTTTAGGTCGGCGATCGGTTCATTTTGCGGGCCCACATGGGGGGGATGGGATTCATTGATCAAATTCGCCATGACATGCCATGGTGAATTCATCCAATTTGATCATCCACTTTGGAACGTCAAGTCGGGCGCTTTAGCAACGCTAAGCCTGCTAAGCCGTCACAGCTGCGCTGATTTGGTCACCGCTTCATCCAGAATCCAGTCCTGCTATTCGGAAAAAATTAGGGGATGGACACGGATGGACGGGATGGATGGGATGGACCAAACTAGGGGCAGAATTGGACCCACAAGTAACTAACATGATCAAACTATTCACCTCCGCGTGTTTTTTTTTAGCATTATGTAAACCAGGTTAAACCATCCTGTCCACTTCAAAAGTTTGCATTTGCCTGCGGCTGTGACTTCTTTCATGGGGCAATTGGCTACGCTTGTCTCAATTAAGGTGAATATATGAGTGCATATATATATAATGCAAACTTACAACCGAAATACAATCAGTGTCTGTGTGTGTTGATTTTTCGCCAACAAAAAATCCACTGTCATGACATTTTAGCCAAATCCTTTGGATGGTTTGGTGGGGTACTTGCGGAACTGAAAATACATATACGAACATTGGCAGTTGTTTTTGTTCATCTACACTTGTGTATCTTGTGTCTCCCACTGTTTTATCGCGTATTATTTTTCAGTCCCATGCCATTTTCTTGTCGGTTAGAAGATTTCACAACATAAAGCCACAGAAGATCACAAAAGCTGTCTCTCCAGGGAAGGGGGTTGGCAACAGCATGAAACGGTGCATCCAAAACAAGAGATCAAAATGTTCCCAGATTCAAAGCTGTTAACACCAGTCATGGGATTTTTTGAGATTCACCATGGCAGCCATTGGGGCACCTCAAGGTGGTGAAGCGGTCGACTCCGAAGCCGAAAGCAGGAGGTACTTGTTGGTCAGGGACTTTGCCCTGCGGAAAAGTTGGACCTCTGATGCCTTGGAATGGCCTGATTGCCACATATGGCCCCAGCTGCAATATCATGAGAAAGTGGAAATGAAGAAAAAATCAGACACACACACACACACCAAAAAAAGGGATATATATATATATCAATAATTATTCAATTCATGACAGGATCTCTGAAACTTCCATAAAATCATGACCCAATCGAAGAAAACACATGAAAATCCCGAAAAATCTTGGTGTTGGGGCCGCAGAAGTTCGCACAGCAGCGCTGAAAATCACGCCATTGGAAGGGTCGAAGCACAAAAAATACCCAGCCTGATGTAGAAAATGATGATGCACACACCCGGAAGCGCCACCTTTGCCCACTTGGATTGATGGTTGTTAGAAAAAAACTTAGGCATGGCATGTTGCTTTCTGGAAGATGGGGATGTTGAATCTCAACGGAAAAGTGACCCCTTGGGTCATCGAAGGCTAGGACTCAAAACACCACCAGGCTAAAAACTAACTGCCCATCATGCATTCCAAAAACCGTTGCCCCAACATGGATTCTATACGGCGGCCAGTTGCCATTCCTCCGAAGAAGACCATGCCAAAGGTTCCATAGTGCACCACTCCTCGAATCGCGGCACTGCTGAAATCCACTGCTGAATTCAAGCCATGTTCATCGTACATTTTAGAAATACATGTTGATGAAAGATCATTCTTGCGAGAAGGTAATAGCTACCAGGTTTCAAAAAAAAATGAAAAAGATGTGTGTCTGTATCTGTGTGTGTCTGCGCCTCATGTAGTGTGATGTGACGTGATGTGATTTACTGTAATGCAGTCAAAGCAATGCAATCCAATGCAATGCATGTAGTCAAAGCAATGCAATCCAATGCAATGCATGTAGATAAGCATGTGTATTTGTATGCGTATATATGTGTGAATATGGCCTTATACATTGTTATAAACATGTGTGCGCGCATTTATACATATATATATATATACATATGCGTGTGCGTGAATGTGCATATTTTGTTGTGTGTGTGCGTGCATATGTCTATGTCTCATGCAACCAAACACAACACACACACACACACGCAGATTTTTTGTTCGACCCTTTGAGTTTCCTCGCGGCGGGCTTGCAAGACACACACACACATATATATATATACATATATACATACCTAAACACATCCAAATCATGTATGTATGCACATGTATGTATGTGTATATATTATGGCTGTGTGTGTGTGTCTGCATGTTGTATGTCATGCCATGCCATGCTGCCATGCCATGCCATGCAATGCGTACTCCGAGGTTGACATCAATTCACAGCTGGTTTTAAGGCCGCAAGTGTCACCAATAGAATCGTAAGAAACAGGTCTTCTCCCACTGCGTTCCGTCAATGTGAAGCATGTTTCTCCAGCCTGCCTGACTTGCGATGGCAGAACCCCAACATCGCCACGTCGATTTCAATTACAACCCATGTTTTCTGAACGTTCACATCATGTGTTCAAGCCATATTCTCTCGTAAATACTCAAATCATCTAAAATCGTCAAACATCTTCAAACCCATTTTACAAGTAGGATTCAGTATAGGATATTCAGTAGGATATAGTAGGATATTCAAAATCATGTTGCAGCAAGTTATGCTCCTCCATGGCCCCCCATCCGGTGCCTCTCCAGCTGAGATCCAGTGCCCAGGAGATGATACTAAGGATGAAAAACATCAGCGGAAACTCTGCGGACCTCGGTCCAATGGTCCAAGCCACGGGATTCCACGTGAATTTGCCGTGTTTCACTATCCCATGACAGATCCATGGTGCTGGTATATATGCTAACATAAAGGGGGTATATTGATGGTAAATGTTACCATATTGTATCATATATATATATATATAGCATACATGGATCCTATGGGTATCACAAAATTGAACAGACAGGGATTCCGAAGCAGCAAAAATGATGATTCGACCGTCGCAAGAATGATGAAATTCCATCGTCAATTCCACCGTCAAGCCGCTGATTTGTTTGTATCAGCCCGGGGCATGTGGGGTGATCATCTCATTTTAGGGGCCTGAAAGTCATATTTCGATGGTGGATGTGTCGTATCGAAAGCACCGTGCGCGACCAATGATCTCCAATTTTTGACCAAGTTGCCACGTTAGGGTGGCCATCCAGTCTCCCAGGTACTCGTCGGGCACAAATTTGATCTGAGTAGATAAAATCAATGATGTCACCTGAAGCAACTGCAGGGGACCATTCAAGCTCCCACATGTCTTCCAGCAGATGCTCCATGTTTGGATCGCCCCAAGGCCAAGTTCTACCAAGGGGCCACAGATGAGACAGCAAAAATGGTAGCCGTGCCAGCCAGGAGCGGATGAATATGATTACCTGATGGCCCGGATCAACTGACGGTAAAGTCATGGTGTTTTCCAACCATCTCCAACCCAGAACCCCAGGAACCTATGCCATCTTCTGACAGGCTAGTGCCCACTGCTGGTTTTGGATGAGGTGCTGGAACAATGCCCCCCAAACAAGGCAAACAAGGGTCACCCAGTTCTGCTTGTGTCTTCAAATCTCCCTGCAGAACGCGTGGATTGCTTTATGGCCCCATAGTTGCGCCCACCCCTGTAACGGGTAGCACCAATGGGTTCAGCAAATGTGCCATGGTCAAAAACATGGCCAGTGGCATAGTGTCATCTATCCCATAGCGGAAATCATATGAACCATATCAATGGCGGTGTGTAGATCCCCCAGTATGGGCTAACCTAGGACCCAATCCAACTTTCGCAACGGTAGTTGGAGCCATGAACGGTAGAAGGTTCCTTGGATTCACCGCTTCACCTCACAACATGGGCCTTGGATTTACGCAAATTTTGTATCATTTTGTTTCTTTTACCAACGGTTGCAGTAAAAACCGTGCATTTGTGAGATTCAAGCATGTTAGGTATTCACACATAATATCCTCACACTCAGCACCCTGGAAATATGTGGAAAATGCTCAATGTTTGGTTTCCATGCACACAGAAGTCCGAATAATGTACCAGCAGCACAACTCCGCTCATTTCCAGGGATGCAGGTGACCCCAAGTTTTTCTTTCTGCTTCCCCAAACGTGGTACATCCAAACTTTTCGAGGCCTCCAATTTAAATAGTTTTAAATAGTCAGACAGATCAGATGATCAAATAGTGTATTACACCTCTTTGTGGGAAAAAAAGTCAACTCATGTCTTTCCCACCTTTTTTATCCATTTTTTTTGGAAGAAACAATCGGCTGTTTTGTCTTCGGGCTTATCATCTTCAGCTCGGTTGCACAAGTGCGGGTTGAGGCCCCAGTCCTCCTGAAGCTGTGAGGTCAAGATGCTCCCCCCAAGGATCCACCTTTTGTTGAAAAAAACGAGTACGTTTGATCCATGTTCTGGAAAGATTATAATATATATATATGTGTGTGTGTGTATGTATATGTATATTAATAATAGTAATTAACAATAATATAATATATAATAATAGTAATGATTAGACAGTAATAAAAATAAAATTAATAATAATGATAACAATAATAATAGTAATAATAAAAATAACAACACAAAATAACTCACACAATCCGAAATAAGGAGAGTTTGGGATACTGTGGCTCCTCAGCAATCGTAAACCATCCCCAAAATCACCATAAATGGGTGCTAAAATCACCATCAAAATAGATCATTTCTGGGATCGTTATCCCTACATATCCACCACTTGCCCAGCTCCTCAGGATCACATTCCACAACTTCCGTGTACCTTTCCAGACATGATCTTCCCAGTCCCGCTATCCGTACATGGAGGGCCAACGACATAGCAAATCAAACATGACTTTGGTGGGTTTTTTTGTCTCAAAATGTGGCGTACTTTGGCATATCCTCAAAATTGCGGGAAACCACTGGGTGATGATAAACTATGGGAATTTTGGGGGGTCCCAATCTTTAGACAGCCCCATATACATGCCACACGAATCAGCCAGCGGCCATCTGGTTGTTTGTGCTGGCTTTGGGTCGGGTTGGAATACAGTACTAGCATACTGAATGCGAGATATAAAGGGACACAATGATACTGCAAGCATCAGGCAGTCATCAGACGGCGGCTTGCCAAGAAGACACAAACCAAGCCAGAAACAAGCAGTGGAATCTGAGCGTAAACCAGATCGAATTGCAATAAATCACCAACCAGGGGATGATTCCACTTACTGGAACCAGTTTTTCAAACTATGACTGCTGGTGCAATCCCAGGTGAAATTTGTATCGAGTTTAGATCATTGTAGGGTGCAAGTGTCTGAATGTAATGAAGCGTAATGAAGTGCAATGAAGTGAAATGCAGCGTAGTGAAGTGTAGTTAATTGAAGTCTCAAGTGCAATCAACGTAAGGTGTAATTCATGTAGCGGAATGTACGTCAATATATATATAACATATGCATGAGTCTTCCAAATCCTTTTTGTCGGGCTTCGTACGCGTGTTCATAACAGCGGCCTGTCCATGGTCAGAAAGAGGGCGCTTACAACTCCTCAGTGGCTGCTAAGCATGGGTTTTGATCAATGGAACAAACCATTGGAAACTACAAAGGGATCGTTCAAATGGCCATTGCAGGAACCTAAATTGGAGGTACCTACCACATATAAGGCCTATTTTTTAGGCCTAAATTTCAGGGAATATCCCCACAAAATATGGACAAAAATATGGTACAGTACCTCCATTTTAGGATCCTGGAATTCCCATTGGCCGATCGGCTCGTGCAAATGGGGCCAATGGACCAACAATTTTGGGGGTCTCATCATTTTGAACCCCCAGGCAATATCCAGTTAATTGGTGAAATCCATGGTAAAGTGATGTTAAGTCCCACTCTTTCCAACTCAACCATGAAAATAATGGTTTATTTCATGAATCGCTTGAACAATATCCACATATTCTCTACATTCTAGATTCTGGATTCAATATACATATATATATATGTGTGTGTGTTATTATTATTATTACTATTATTCTTACTATTGTTATTATTTATTATTATTAGCAGTAGTAGTATTCCTATTAGTAGTAGTATTGCTATTATTATGATTATTATGTTGTTTATTATTGTCATTATTTTATTCATGATTATTATTATCATTATCATTATCATCATTATTATCATTATTATCAGTATCATCATTATTATCATTTCATGATTATATATATATATATATATATATATTCGATATGCTACATTCTACATTCTACATTCTATATTCTACATTCTATATTCTATATTCTATACTTATCCATTGTTCCATTGTTTATTATATATATGTATGTCCCAGCCGTTGGCCATAACCAATTTAGGACCTCAGGACCGTAGCCGATCTCCACCTCTGATCCGAAGCTCCAATCATCTCCCAAGCGCCTTGTGTTCGCTCCTTGGTCAAAGGTAGGCCATGAAAATACCAGGGGATGGTCCAAAAATTGAGCAATCAACGAGGATTTCAATGGATTTCATTTGATTGAACTAAATGAAGTTGCCAACTGGCAACAAAATCAACAAACGGAATTTTACCCCATTTGGGGTTGCCCATGTGTTGCCCAAACACGGGGTTTACTCCCAGCAAACTGTCATTTTGATGCGGAAATGATGAATTTGTCCGTCAATCGGGGCTCATCATATGGTCCCAGGAGTGAGGATGGACAAACCACCCCAAGGGACTGTTTAAGATCGCTGGGAGCTGAGCTTTCCAAGGCACCCTGAAGCTGTCTGGGTCCACTTTGTTGTTGGCCAGCAGGGATCGTAGCAGCATAATTTCCTGGCCCACAAATTTGGACCCTTTCCAGATCGGATGTCCCAACACTTCCAGAAAAGTCCAAACTTGGCGTCCAAGACATTCCAAGACTACCCTCTGGTAATTTGTTACATAGCTATTGAAAATGGCCCAGTCGAAATAGTGGATATTTACCCATTAAAAATGGTGGATCTTTCCACATAAATCACCATTTTCCCATGGTTTTCCCATGGTTTTCCCATGGTTTTCCCATTAAAAATGGTGATTTTCCCATCAGTTATTTCTATGTTTACCAGGCCGGGTACCCATCTTCGTCCCAGTCTTTCCCTCCAGCGAGGTGCCGAATGTGCCGACGCTTTCACGTCCTCGCCCAAGTCCTCCTGAGGTCACGCCAGCCACTGGGAGAACCGGAGGGATTGGTTGTGCAACTCGAAAAAATGTGCACTAATGATCCATAATCGTAAATTAAACTTACTCAAATAACTCAAATGTTTGTAAAAATGAGGTGCATACATAAACATATATGTGATTATATGATATTATATGTGCATATATGTATATCGATGATTACCGATCCATCATATTCGATCAAGCAACCAACCACTGATTTTTGGACGGACATCTAGGTCTCCGGTTGCCTAACCCATTACATCGCTGCGTCGCTGTAATTGTTTTTGGGAGCCACTGAGAACTACCCCGGAAAAATCACTCCAAAGTCCTGCACATCCCCATGACTTGTAGCTGGGACTCCCCCACATATGTCAATGAGTCAACCAACTGGTGTACATTCCTTCATCTGCAAGTTACACATCCGCGAAATCTAAACTGGAACCTTAAAAGTTGGTTTTGAGAAAGATAGTTGATAATTGTTTTCTAAGGCCTTTGGGCTGAACAAAGATAAGATGTGAATCATCGCGTCTGTTCATACAGGATTGCCGCAGATTATTTGTTCCATGTTGAATTTCTGGCCAACAATGGAGTTCTACCTATTGGATCCTATTGGGTTTTGAATGGAGTCAGCCAACCAAAAGGACATCATTTGACATACAGTAATACTACTTAATAGGGATTCCCAGTTCATGCATCATGATCCCCCATAAAGGCTCGTATAACTTCCAGCGTCCAACAGCGCCAGGGGATCTGAAGCCGAAGACGCGGACGACTCCTGAGGGCAAAGACTACAAACTATAGGATGATTAACAACCGGTCGGATGGTTAAGCAGTAACGATGGTTAAGCATGCATGAGTGGATGGATGGATGGATGGATGGATGGATGGATGGATGGATGTATGCATGCATGCATGCATGCAATGTATATGTGTGTGTATGTATGTATGTATGTATGTATGTATTTATGTATGTATGTATGTATGTATTCATGGATGTATGTATGTGTGTATGTATGTATGTATGTATGCATGCGTATGTATGCGTATGTATGCGTATGTATGCGTATGTATGCGTATGTATGCGTATGTATGCGTATGTATGCGTATGTATGTGTATGTATGTGTATGTATGTGTATGTATGTGTATGTATG
>Ga0126342_10015554_pt1 | contig 13332 bp, 7 predicted proteins | sample Cyp1metagenome_FD_92528 | JGI IMG/M metagenome (GOLD analysis project Ga0126342, IMG submission 92528) | Coral microbial communities from Lord Howe Island, Old Settlement Bay, Australia - Cyphastrea 1 metagenome | ecosystem: Host-associated > Invertebrates > Cnidaria > Coral ...
ATCTGTAGAGTTATCTGTATAGTTATCTGTATAGTTATCTGTATAGTTATATGTATAGTTATCTGTATAGTTATATGTATAGTTATCTGTATAGTTATCTGTAGAGTTATCTGTATAGTTATCCGTATAGGTATCTGTATAGTTATATGTAGAGTTATCTGTATAGTTATATGTAGAGTTATATGTATAGTTATCTGTATAGTTATATGTATAGTTATCTGTATAGTTATATGTATAGTTATATGTATAGTTGTAGCCCCAAATGTATATATTATATAGTATAGTTATAGCCCCAAAAGGACAGAAACCTCTCTAAACCCAACTCTAAAACAATAAATTATGGGTCTATCCTTGTTTGGGGGGTTACTATAAGTAGTGATAATATATGTATCAATTACAGTATACATGTTATACCAAGACTTGAAGATGGAAGCACCAAACCCTGGAATTCCACGGCCCCAAAAGAAGGTCTCTTGAATCAGCACCAAATCAGTGCAATAATTACTGCATTATCCATTACATTATCCATTACATTATCCATTACATTATCCATTACATTATCCATTGCATTATCCATTACATTATCCTACATTATCCATATTATATTATATTACATTGAATAACTATAGAAAATAGACATGTTTTTCCGCGATTCATCTTCGAACTCATGGTGTAAATTTATGCTTTACCGTGGCTGATCACAAATATTCCCCCATTGATAGCACACTTTCTTAACTAACCCATTTTCACTGATACATCCAGAATCGTCCACACCGCCTGCTTCCTTTTGGCCAGCTGGTATAGTATATAATACTCATCATTGCAAGAGAAGCTCATCTGAACTACCCATCTAGTTGGTTTATACCCTCTGGTAAATTAACATAGACCCTGCCAGATAGGGGTTGGAAGACTAGTTTCCATTAAAAATGGGTGATTTTCAGGGTCCAACTGTTAATTTACTGGAGGGTATACCTTCATATTCCAAGCTAATGTGGGATTCACTCAATGCCAGAAATAGATCTACCATCATAGATCTACCATCATATCTACCATCTTCAATGCCATATTTTCACCTACCATAATAGATCTACCATTTTGGGACGGTTTGAATCCCACCCATCCCACAGCCCGTGCCGTTTTAACCACGCCTCGATGTAGTGGTTGATGGCAGCATCCACCTTGGGAAGATCGAACTCTGGGGCAAATGTATAGATAGGAGAATGGGATACAATATACAATATATACTATATATATATATACTATATATATACATATTATATATATATGTATACTATATATATATGTGAATATATAGTAATATGAATCTATATAAACTTTAAACGTTAGTTGTGACCAAATCCCTTATATTGTCGATACTTAGATTATAGCGGTAGGATCTATTACTTGTAATTATGTTCAAACGTCATCTGGACAAGTGATAATAGTTCCCAAAATACAAATTAATTGCTCCCGCAAAACCCGACGTACCCCCCGGCAATCAAAGATGGCAACGGAAAATCCATGAAAATCCGCCATTTATATTATATTATCTACTATATATGATACATGGATAATAATAATAATAATAATATATATATATATCTCTCTTCCAGTTCAAACCTCCATTTGTCCGGGAAATTCCCACCGGCCATGTTGGATCACCGACATCATCCCATCATATCCCTTTCGAAACCAGGCCTGTCGTTGCGAAACCAACCAGTCGCCCCATTCTTCCTCCAATGCAACCTTCGATCCACGATTTCATCAGGAGCGGAATTTCTGTGAGATTCTTTCCATGGCATGTCATCAAAAGAAAAAATCAGACAAAACCTTGAAGGTTTCACCAACATGTAAGCGGCTTACAAGTCCTTGCGGCAATTTGGGACATGTGACTGAAAAAAGGCGATTGGCTTGGAAAAAAGTAAGGTTTGAAACAAGTGGAACATGATTCCGCAACGTACCAAACCTCGGTGGTGAAAGCGATTCAAGCCAGATTCAACCCCCCCCTTTCAAGTCGGGGCAGATCAAAAAATTGCCCGCTATGTCATACTACAGTAAGTGTCTGACGCAAAGGTAGACCCATCAATTTTCCAAGTGGAATCAGCTTGGGGATCTGCGATGGGTTGATATCAGTTGGCATTCATTATCTGTGGTTCATGACATGTCTTGTCCAAACTTGAGGTATATCTCCGATTCGTGTTAATTCTCACTGGGAAATGTTGGTTTTAATCCATGGAGTTGTAGTGTAATTTATTCGTTGGACAAGCCCATATAATATACTTACATAATATGTATATATATATATATATACATATATGTACATATGTATATTATAGATGGTGTATGTAATATTGCTACGTATGTGATTATATGAAAACTATTATATATATATATGTGTGTGTGTGGTAATTTGTGTGTACCATCTGGTTATTTAACATAGCTATGGAAAACAGTTTTTTTAGTAGGTAAGTACAGGTAAATCATTTATTTCTCTGTGCCATGTTCAACAGCGATGTTAAATTACCAGAGGGTAACATATGTGGCAAACGGTTCCCTACGTCATAGCTGGTTGATGGATGTTTTCCCCCAGTCAGATGGTAAATTAATAGGTGTTGACCCTTCCCAATATTTTATGTATAGAGATATGGCAGTGTGTCAAAACCTTGTACCCCTGGTGAACATCAAAATAGCTGGTAAATGGATGTTCATCCCACTAAAAATGTATCTATAGGTATTGACCCATACCCATATTCCAAAGGCTTGACCCCATCCCCAGTGTCATAGGCTCCCAGTCTCGTCCCGTACCCCAGGGTGCCCCAGGGTGCTTTAGGGTGCCCCAACCACCAGGCCCGGCTGCGAATGCTTGGCCAGCTCGATCGCCTGTAAAGCCGAGGTCATAAACCTACCATGACTGGGGATTTATGGAAGCCATTGATGGCGATGACTGGGGGGATGATTTACCCTCTGGTAAACTAACATAGCTATTGAAAATGGCCATTTATAGTGATTTTTCCCATTAAAAATGACCATTTTCAATAGCTATGTTAAATTACCAGAGGGTACTCATGGTTTATCCTGACTTACTGGTTGGTGGTTGACCTACCCCTCTGAAACATATGATTTCGTCAGTTGGGACTATTGTTCCCAATATATGGAAACATAAGACATGTTCCAAACCACCAACCAGTATATATACATACATACACATGTTTGTAACGGGAATACGAACTATTAGTTATATGTGGATAACTATATATTTCCATTAAGATAAAATCTGCCAGTTAGATTAATGGGGTCTATCCTAGTTAGATAAATGGCTTGTGAATGTTGTTGACCACTTATGATTCCTGGGTCCCGCACCAGGTGTCTGGATTAATTCTTGTGCCATTTTGCTTGTCGCAAGTGGATCTGATCAGCCTCCCTGAAAATGAAAATCATCGGAAAAGTCACAATATTATTGATACGTATGAGTATGTCATGTGTATGATCAGTATGTAACTATCAGTCCGTATCATGTATGAGCATGTGAGTATTATGAGTATGTACCCTCTTGTAATTTAACATAGCTATTGAAAATGGCCATTGATAGTGAGTTTTCCCATTAAAAATGCTGATTTTCCATAGTTATGTTGACGTTTACCAGATTTACCAGAGGGTATCTGTGTGTATCATCTGCCATGTTCCTCATCCCCAACTTCCGGCCTGCCGGTAGGCATGGCCCCGACGATAGGCGTCCATGGCAGGCTGAATGAGCCCCATGCGCTCGTACAAGGCACCCGCGCGGTCGTGCATGCCACTGGCCTCCACCGATGGCCGAGATGGAAACCGGAGCCTAGGGCCCCTAGGGGGGGATGGAAACCCCAACGAACAACGGATCCGTGGTTCGTTGGAATTTCCTACCCTCTGGTAAACGTTTACATAACTATGGAAAGATCCACCATGCTATTAATGGGAAAACTCACTATTTCTATGGCCATTTTCAATAGCGAACTGTTAAATTACCAGAGGGTAATCCATATGCAAGCCTTATTATCCAATATAAGTGGGATATTCCATATACAACTGGAGATCTCTCACCCAGTGGGATGCATCCCCAAGTAGGGGATATGAAAAAATGTAGAGAGAAGCCATGGGGAAAAACCCTCTTGGAGGGTTAAACCCACATCTCTGTGGGTTTTTTACTGAAGGGTAAATCTGAAGTTGCTTCAAGAAAAAAAAATATAAGCGATTGACATCCATCTCAGGCGTCAAGCACACCTAGTGGTTGGGTTTATGGGTTTTTTTTTCTGTTTGAAACTATGACACCTACAAATAATCACATCAAATCATGGTCAATCTTTGGTTGTCCACAAAAAAAGCCAAAGGATTGGTTTTTACCTATCCAAGGGACCTGGGATGAAATTTGCCATCTGCCTTTGACTCATCAAATCAGACCTAGGGTGCTGTGTCCATCATCCATCTCTACACAAAACCATGCAGATGGGGAGACGACATACCCAACCTCAAGTGCAACACTGAGGCACAAACTGGGACACCTAAGTGAAAATCCAGCAAAGAAACTTAGCTCACTAGGATTGATTCATCATATCAATAAGCCTCCTGTAACTTATGAATCTTACATCTGGCTGAACTAGAGTGATTCACTACCTATCAAGGTCAATTGCTGATCTCCTGCTACACGTTGAACTTCTTCTGGGAGTTACAGTATGTGGTACATCCATCCAATATCACAAACACTAAAAATCTAATTGTGTGACTATAATCCCGTCGTAAGTTACTTGCCCACTAACGGTCCACTACATCCCATCATATCCAGCAACAGTCTGTCTTACATACGTTAAAAATCACCATGTTCTATCTTTATGCGGCTTTAGCATCCCATTTAAATCCCATTAATTTCCCATTAGAATCTCATGAAATCCTATTAAATCACCATTAAATCCCATTAATTTCCCATGGTTTTCCAGTAAATGTTGGTAAAACAATAATAAACCATCCTCCAAATCACCATAAAAAGGTTGTGTAAACCATTCCCAAATGGGTGGTTTATTGTTTTTCACACATTATAAAAAAAACACTTTTTAAACCATCCAAAAGTCCGAAAACCGTCCTGAAGCCCTGCCACGATCTTCTGCAACAGCTCCTATCCGAGCCAATGGTGGGTTTTCTAGTGGTTAATAGTCAATAGTTGTTAAATTCTGATGATAGTGAGTTTATGGTGGTTGATAGCGGTTGAATTATGTGGCTCAACAATGGTTTTTACAGGCCTCAAATTTTCTCATTGTCTGAACATGTTTCCTGCCATCTTTAAAAATGGCAGGAAACATCAAGGAATCAAGGATGATTTTGTACCCCTCTTTTCACGGGAAAATCACGGTCAGCGGTTTCAATTTGCCGCAAGCATGAAAACCAACCAGGTTGCATCATCATCTGTTGGAGGATGGACGATTGAAACATTCAACCAGCCACTATGTTAGGCAAATATAGGCGCAAGGTGCATTGATGATCGCTGCTAATATGTTTGAATGATTTCTCCAGCAATAAATGAATGGACAACGTAACCCTGGAGATATTTGGCACAAGACTTGGTTTTTCCCTGATCACAAGTAGTATGAATATGAATATCAATGTCATTGTATATTGTAGTTTTGTGTAGTACAGTATATTGTGTCAGATTAGATTCCATCATATTGTATTCTATAATATCATATCATAGCATATAACAGACTATATAGTATAGACATATTATATAGTACAGTATATAACATTATATAGTATATAACAGACTATATCTGGTTGGTGGTTTTAACCATCTTGAAAAATATTAGTCAGTTGGGATTATTGTTCCCAATATATGGGAAAATAAAAAATGTTCCAAACCACCAACCAGATATTATATCATGTACCCCAATGCCTAGCAAAAAGATTAACCCCTTTTCACCCCTTGGGTCAAGCCGACCATGCCTGCGAGTAGTTGGCATTGTGCCTCTGCACCACTGACGCAGCCTCCATTGTTCACCGGCTGAAGCAGAAAAATGGGTGAAACCGGGTCGACCATGGTCGACCACCTCGGCCTTTCCACTGAAACAAAGTGGTTTGAGAGAGTTCCTGCACCCAACTGGCTTTTAGGCTCGAATTTTGGCTTTTGTTTCGCTGAAATAGAGGATCTTGGACAGAGCGACTTCCGCAAATTTTGGAACTTGCCCTTCCATCAAAAACCATCTCAAACACATGCTAAAAAAACAGTTTGATGCCTTGAAACAAAAATCAACCTCCATTTGGATGTTGTTCAATTTAGGGTGCTACTCCCCTTCCCCTAATACCAAACATCCCCAAGAAACCCTGATTTCGTAGGGGGATTGACACGGGACCATCAACCATGGAGGTGTTTAATATTAGGGGGATGATTAACCACTATAAACCACTATGAACCACTACAAAGACCACTATTAACCACTATTTACCACTATTCACCACTATTTACCACTATTTACCACTATTTACCACTATTTACCACTATTTACCACTATTTACCATTAGCAATTACTATTCCTATATATTTATATACACCATTTATAACCTGATAAGCAGTTTTCTTCCACTATAAACCCATTTGAAAAGCCAGCTTCGCATCCGACACTCGGCCGACGGACTCGAGCCTTGGCGGCCATGCCACCACGAAGGTACAGCTCGATGGCCCTGTCAGTCCCAAGTGGTTACGACGGACGCAACACGTTGGGAGGGATCTTTTTTGGGGTTTCCGAAAATGGTTGGTGAATAATATGATAACATGATAATATGGTGATATAGCATAATATGATAATATGATAACATGATAATCGATAGTATCATATAGTATCCCACAATGGATGGTTTAGAATTTTATTAAAAAAAAATCTAACGGGAAAATCAATGAAAATCATGGAAAATCTTAGCTATAAATGGATGAGGCCCCCATGACTTCGGAAACCTCCAGAGTGTTGTTTGGGGTGATCAAGTTGCCCACTGGACATTCCCTGCCGAAAACTCGGGCACATGGACCAGGCCATCTAAGCCATCTTCAACGGCTTTTCCCGCCACTCAGTGATGATTGGTCCTGATGGCTAAATGGGATGAGGATAAATCAATCAAGGCACCAAGGCACCTTTTGAGATCCCAACGACCCAAATCGTCTTTGGATAACTTTGATGTCAGCTGTCCCACCATCTTACCATCTTCTCTAAATCAGATTGCTATATGGATCAAGGCCATGGTGATCACCCGTCCGCGTCCGGTCTTTTCCGCTGGAAGCGTCTTCCAATCCACCAATGCCACAAAACTCGCGGGGTGAAACTCTGCAGAAAAATATGCGATGGAAATCAGCTCATCATCCTACACGGTCAGGTATAGAATTTACAGTCTTCACTATCCAGGGTAGTCAGTGGAAGTGATTGAAACCGAGGTGTCAAGTTCTGGAATCAGGTGAACCCTTGTCCGACTGTGGCTAAGTATCATTGTCATGCATTGTCAACATTCTAAAAGTATTGCAATTATTTGTCATTGCTTTACACGAATATGGGGGTTTCCTAAGATAGGGGCTACCCCAATCATCCAAGTCATTAGACTATTTTAGGAAACCCATGGTGACTTGGGGTACCTCCATTTTAGGAAAGCCCCGTATCAGTTCTTAATCGTTTAAGCTCTGCTACACCCCAGTTGCTCGCAGGCCAACTCACTCGTTCAATTGTGGTGCCTGCCGGCTACAGGCGGGGTTGATCTACAGTATATTGCAACGATCGGGATGGAAGCCGAACAATGAAAATGAAAAAAAAAACTAGACAATATAGTAACCAGCCTCAATCATAGTTCATAGTCATATGATGAAGGCTTTTGGTCATGTTATCCCAGAATTTTGCCACGTTTCCCCCAAACAAATGGGCTGGCGTCACATTTTTCGCCCCCGTCGCCTGCTTGGGCACCGCGAAGCCGCGTTCGCCGTTGTTGGCGAAGATGCTGGGGGTTCTCCAGAGGTCTCTGCTCCTGGGACCCATGGGTAACTGGAGAAGAAGCTATGAATCGCTGGGGATTTTTTCACAGTGTCCAGCTTACATGGTCTACAGCATTTCATAGTAAAACCATACAAAGTTTAGTCTTTGGAAGCCCAGGGTATCTGTATCTATCGGTATTATATATTTTGATTGTGTATATATATATATTATGTAATTATATTGGGTGAACTAACCGTAATTTGGAACTTATTACTCGGATGCTTCTTCTCACAAAGTTTGCTGACAGTCCTACTTGGAGGATAATCCCGAGTAGTAACAGATCATTCAGTGGTGCTACAATCCCAGCTGGAATGCGGTGAGCACCATAAAAACTCACTTTCTCCAGGTATTATCAACACTATTATGGTCAAACTTATACCCTCTGGTAAACTAACATAGCTATTGAAAATGACCATTGAAATAGTGGATTTACCCATTGAAAATGGTGATTTTCCAAAGTTATGTTAGTTTACCAGAGGGTATAGGTTTGGTTTATTCAGAATTCTTCATGTTTTCAAACTTCAAAATTCAATCGTTTGTGGCTGGAGGGGAACCCCCATGCAAAAAATGCTGTTTAGGTCCCCTGCATCCCAAGTGGCCCCACTGAAAATCCAACAACCAGAGGGAGGTCACAAAACATGTTGTACCCTCTGGTAAACGTTTACATAACTTTGGAAAATCACCATTTTCAATGGGTAAATCAACTATCATTTTCAATAGCTATTTTGACATAACCAGAGGGTAACATGTTGTAACATATCACCATCCCCTCCACCATCCCAAGGGTCCCAAGGGTCCCAGGGTCTCCTCTGTCGCAGCTTCGGTTGCATCAAGGTTTCCGTGAACTCCCAGGGGCGTGGCTCACCCGCACCTCCTCGAGCCTGCGCCGGCCAGCAACGTTTGGGGGAGGGGAGTCCGAGGGGAGTCGACACCTATGAAGTGCCATAGAAAACAGATCAAAATGCATCAAAACATATCAAAAACATCTGACAAATTGACAAATCCTGAAAAAAATCATTGAATCCTTCATCAGCCCATGGTTTTTTGATGTTTTTTGCTGAAATTCCAGCAATGATTGGTGACCCTACGGGGATTCAGCTTCACCATTGACATCCCCTTTTCCCAGCCGGCGCCGATCGGGCCGCCCGACGCCCGTGGGCAACTTGCAATAGACCGCCAGCCTTGGACCCCAAGATTTGGTCGACAAGATGGGAAAGCATACGGAAAGCATACGGAAAGCATACGGAAACCAGGCTGCAAACCATGGAAAAAAAACCTCCGGACATGGGTGACGACTTATAGTGCACATATTTATGCGGATCAAATTCAAACCAGGGGCGAACTCACCCATTTGGAATAGCCAGATGAATCCCAGTCCGCTAACGGGAATAAGGCTGGGTCAAAGCAAAACCTTGAGTTTTATGGTAGAAATCAGGAAGATCTACAGTATGTCAACTACCATCCAATGTTGAGCCTACCCAGTTCCAAGCATGTTTGGAACTAGCAAACCTAGGGATACCCAAACTCCAGATGTGTATGTCATATATGTCCCAAGGTTGGAGCACATTCAAGGTGGGCGTTTCTAAAAAGGTTGGGGCACCCCTTTGATCATCATTGGTTTCCTCATCAAAAAATGACCAACAATCTGGATGAAGACTGTCCCTGACTTTGGTAAAGAAACCCCCAGAGGGTCCTACCCCAAATTTAAGTCGCCTTAAAATCCCCATTAATTAGTTCGATCTAACCCCCATGACGCCTAAATAAGTCATTCTGGTTGGTGGTTGAGCCCTACCCCTCTGAAAAATGATGGAGTTCGTCAGTTGGGATTATGACATTCCCAACTGAATGGAAAAATAAAAATCATGTTCCAAACCACCAACCAGTGATTATTAACCATTAGCCATCATTAACCAGTATCATTGGTATATCCCATTATGATCCCATTAACCATCATTAACAAAATATCAACCCTGGAGCATTGGACTTATTTGCGCCAACTGAATGCGCTTTGGAGAACCATCCCTCGTCCCAACATCCCCTGCCACTGGGCTGGGCACATGCCACTGCCATATTCGCGGTTCCTGCGTGTCTGTGCGAAATGTGTGCGTCGTTGATGAGGGAAATGTTGCACCCGTTTCATCAATCAAGAGCGTGGGATCATATGATGTTTACGAAACATAAAAAAATGGTGGTGCTTTCCCAACGCGAACAATTTTTTTGGAGCACAAGCATGGGAATCAATGTGGATATATTTTTACCAGAGGCAGTTCATAAAGAAAAGCGATTTTGGAATGTGTTGATCCTCCAGGTCCGGCCGTTCCACACCAACGCTTTGTCTGAAAATGGCGTATACCCTACAATGTGAGGCCCCCAAGATAGCTAAGTTGGTTTATAACTCCAATAAGTTTATGGTACTTATAACTATAGTTACTGGGGCTTATAAACCAACTTATAACTGGGGGGCCTCACATTGTAAACATGGCCATTTTAAAAAGGGAACATTATGAGATGAAGCCCTGGACTTTAGGTGCTGGTGATCCCCTTTAGTTGGTTTACAAAGCCCTTTATATAACTACCGCAATATATATCGACCATCAACATATTCAACATCCATAAACCACGGAATTCTCCCGAACTTGGGGGCCCTTGGGGGCCCGGAAAAATCATCGCAGCCCTCCATCCCCTCCTCAAGCCGTGCAAGATCGGCACGCCATTGGCGATGTCATCATAGTCCTCGGGGTCATCGAAGGGCGCGCACAGCACCGGAGGCAACACACCTGGCCAATGGGGATGAAAACCGACCAAGGGCTTACTAACCCACTAAAACAGAGTATGAATAGGATATGAATGGTAAATTTAGGGTTTAATGGTTCAACCCTTGATTACTGGAATAGTATGATATTACCACTATCCCATTCATACTGAGATAGTATACCACTAAAACAGAGTATGATATTACTGGAATATTCATGAATAAAGGGGAAAAATTTAGGGTTTAATGGTTCAACCCTTAATTTTTTGGGGGGGTGTTGTGCAAATGTCCTCATGATTTTTGGGGATTTCACCAGACATAGGGAGATGATGATGTCTACAAAGGGTTTCATCAACAAAGTGTTTTTTTTTTTGGTGGGATCTTAATGATAGAGGGGAATGAGAATATTTTTTTCAACCATATGTAATGAGGACAAACGTATAGAATATGGATTTATATCAATGGCCATTTCAGGATCCTAGATTGGAGGGTACCTACCATATATAAGGCCTATTTTTCAGGGCAAAATTTCAGGGAATATCCCCTCAAAATTTGGCCAAACATATGGTACTAACGTACCTCCATGTATTGGATCCTGAAGATCTCCCATCGATTATATCATGAGTTTTAAAGAAAACTAGTCATCTGGATCCATGAGATGGCGTATGGGATGGACTCCCAGAAGATTGCGAGAATCCCACATGAAATAGTTCTGCAAGGAAACTTGTGCAGCTTCAAAAAGCGCCAATGTTCCGAACGAGTTCTGCAGCCCCTCTCCTGCAAACAATTCCCAGATTTTTCATCAGTCATCCATTGTGAAAAAAGGGATGGATCCATCATGTGTTCAATGTCCACCATCCAAAATATCAGGTTTTTTTAAGCTGCAAAAATGTGCCATCCATTGTGCTGATGAGTTGGTGAGTTGGTGAATATACCATCTGGTTAAACGACTAACAGTTTGCCATGGAAAATCACCATATTTAAGTTCGGTAAACCATCTATAAATGGGCCATTTTCCATGGCTATCCATTTTCCATGGCTATGTTAGCCATAACCAGAGGGTAGCACTGCAAATTTCTGGTTCAAGTTCTTCCCTGGAACCTGCGCATCGATGATCTTCGATGCGCATCCCAGTCGCTATGTGGTTCATACTTATGATCTACAAGTCACTTACATACCCTCTGGAAATTTAACATAGTTTTTGAAAATGGCCATTTATAGTGGATTTACCCATTGAAAATGGTATTTTCCATAGATATGTTAGTTTACCAGAGGGTAATGGCTGTCTCCAAACATAGGATACCTCCAATTTTGATGCTTTGAAACATGAGTTTGCCTATCAAGCTTGCCATAAATTCCGGTACACCTATATATGGTATGCACCCAATTCTATGGTCATGAATCACATGAATCAAATAAATGGAATCAAATCATATCATATTATATCATATCCTATCTTTCTGTGGTATATTTTTTCTATATCTCTATGTCGTGGATTAAGTTGATTGCGAAAAAATGGCGGGGCCTACCCTCTGGTAAACTAACATAACTATAGAAAATCACCATTTTTAATGAGAAAATCCACTATAAATGGTGATTTTCAATAGTTATGTTAAATTACCAGAGGGTAAGGCCTAGGGCGACCCCAAATCCTCCAAGTGGACCTTTTTACAGTGCCCCCATGGTGACTTGGGGTACCCCTTGGGGTCCCCCGAGACCTCCAACATCCTCCAACCTTCGTCCCTGCCGCGCCTATCTCCCGTGGGTATTCGATGCAAACCAAGGCGTCGCGTTCGATCAACTCCGACTTGGCCAGAGCCTCCGGTGGCAAAGAACCCATAACTTGGGATCGAATGGTGATAGGCATCGAAAAATCATGGTATATTCATGTATCATGGGAATATATATATATATATAATTATATGTATGTATGTATATATATATAATTATATATTTAGACATATATATATATATTATTGATTATGTAAATATAAATATATAAATATCATTACTCTTCTTTCCTTCCTTCGTGTCCTTTTCCACGTCTTATCGTCTTCCTTGTTTTTCAATTTTCTCTTTTTGGCGATTCCGGCTGCCGCCCATAGATGTGTTTACTTGTAATCCTTTCCCAAAAAAAAATATGTTTGGGGTCCCAAGCAATAGTGCAGTATTTGGAGTAAGTTTCCAAGGAAAAACAAAAGGATATGTTCCCAATAAGGTTTCGAAAAAAAAAAAAGAACAAGCTTTCAAGAATTTTCCAAGGAAATTTATTTAAGAATAAAGCCCCAGGCAATGCTTTCAACCCGTTTCTTGGAAGTTTTCTGACCCCCCGAAAAAAAAAAAAACGAACCCGGATATAATTACCTAAAATGTGTTTATTTTTAGATGTATACATGGTCATGGTTCCACCTTTTTTTTGCATTTTTGGAACCTACAGGCAAAAGAGAAAGTCACGCCTAAGTCATGCCTACGGGGCTTCCCCCATTGTCACCGCTGTTTCCAAAAGTCACGCCTAAGTCATGCCTAAAAGGCTTTCCTGCTTGTCACCGCAAT
>Ga0126342_10015555_pt1 | contig 13330 bp, 10 predicted proteins | sample Cyp1metagenome_FD_92528 | JGI IMG/M metagenome (GOLD analysis project Ga0126342, IMG submission 92528) | Coral microbial communities from Lord Howe Island, Old Settlement Bay, Australia - Cyphastrea 1 metagenome | ecosystem: Host-associated > Invertebrates > Cnidaria > Coral ...
TATGCCAGATAGAATGTCAAATAGAATGTCAGAAGATATGTCAGATAGAATGCCAGAAGATTTGCCAGTAAGAAAATGTATAAATGTCATGGTGGGGATCACACGAAGTAAAGTAATTTATTATATTATATTTTGTTTTATATTATATGATATGATATGATATTATATTATATTATATTGCATGTATTGATGAGTATACACCCATTAATATATATATATATATATACTGCATGGAATCCTTGTATACCGGCCAACCAGTCTTACCCAACTGTTTCAGTGAAACCACTGGAGTACTGGACAACAGTTCTTGATTCAAGAGAACAAATTGCAGAAGTACAGTCTTTTTAATCAGCATAAATAGAGGTCTGTATATCTATTTCATATATGGTGTTTTGCATTTATTTTAAGTGCATGTATACATATACAGGTACATATTACTGTATGTGGTTCCTATAGTTCGGAGCCATGGATTCAGAATCAATTTTCAAAGCTCCGTTTGGAGCGAAGGAACCACGGAATGTTGATTCTTCGGCTTCAAGATCTATGGGATCCATTGAATGGTTGACAGCAACCAAAACATTGAATGGTTGATTTCGGTCATCCCTTTGCTGAAAAATGCCAAAGTATCAGCAAGTCTCAGGTTTTTGAAAAGGGTTGTAATAAAATGCCAAAAGCATTATACATAGCATTATATTATATTATATTACATTATTTTGCTGAAAACAAAATATCAGCAAGTCTCAGGTTTTCGAAACAATGCTAGTTGGTAGACCAACATAGCAATAGAATGTCTGCCATCATGTCATGATCATATGAATTTTGTTTGGCTGGTTATGGACCTCTCATGTTTGCTGGTGCAACCGATCGTGCAACCCCTCATCTATGTTTTTTTTTGCATTGATTCTCAGGTTTTGCTGGTTAATCACATATGTTCCTGCTAACGCGTTTCTTTCGCAGTGTTTCCTGTACAATTGTATTCCCATCAAATCCAATGTGTTTGCTGGTTGAGCCCGCATTTGTGTATTTAAGTACTTTTGTTCTAGTTCATTTGCTCTCCTTGCTTTACACTTTACACCTGCATGTTTTACTGGTTGAATGCAGATTTCTAAGGTCATGCTGTTCCCCCATCAGCCCATTTGAATCCCAAGCCAGGCTTTGATTCCTGTCCGGAGACCCGTGTTCGGCTTGCGGTGCTATCGGCTTGGCAGTTGTGGGTGCAGGACTGTCGGATTTAGGAATATGTTGCAGGAATTACATGAGATTTTATGGGATCCTAATATTAAATGCTCCCAAGAAATCATGGTGGATGTAGGGGGACAATCCTGGCAAAGTGCACTGGACTTAACATGCTGGTCAGTTGCACTGAAATTTTCAAAACAAACATTGGATATCAACCCAACAATGAGATCTCAGCCCATTGGAATGTTCCCTGAAACTTGCGACTATGGATAAACCCGTGAATTGTGAATCCACTCAACGAAGCAGTATAGGATTGAAGAACAACACTCGCGAATTGCAATGGGACTCACGTTGATGTTACCCAAGTCAATTGAGATGAATCTTAAGTAAAGCCAAGCATAGTGACCTCCATGGCCAACCATTGAGATTCCCAGTACTTGTAGCCAAAGATGGGGAAGGCAACCAAGCTAAGCAAGCCCCATAAATGATGATAACCGTAATAGTTGGGAATCCATTAATAATATCATGTTTTGGAATTATGATAAAACATCTAGCCATTGTTGGTTGATGAGTATTTGGCATGTGTTTGTTGTGGGGAATATCCATGTATAATCCCCCGAAGTAGATAGTATATAGGATGTTAGAACATAGCTCCCAATTAGTGAGCTGTTTGACATTTCCATATGTTCTATCCATTCCAGCATTACTTACATACATACATACATACATACATACATACATACATACACACACATACCTACCTACGTACGTACGCACATACATTCAACATATATACATGTATATACATGTATGTATGTATGTATGTATATATATATATATATAATATAATATATATATATATATACACATACACATATAGTTTGGATATGCGTGGGTTATTGCCTTCCACCAATTCACACTATGGGTAAAGAGGGGGGGCCCTGGGGCTGGTGGTGGCTGGTGGCTAACAGGGTACTCAGTAGTGACAAGGTTGACGCAAAAAATGAGTGTTTTCAACTGATCCTATCTCCCTAAGATTAAACACCACCCAGAAGACATGGTTTAGAAGGGGATTTACACATAGATGAGACCATTTAGGGGGGTGTTTAATGTTAGGATGATGGGATTATACCTTTATTTGACGTTTGTTTTAGACCGACTTTCAAACATTACCACGATACCACGGTCTTACTTCGGCAGGGGTACCGGAATGATGCACTTGATGTTATTGATTACTTGGCTAGTAGGCAGGGGCAAACACCTGAAACAGAACTGGAATATCATGGGACTCGGGTTTAACTTCCAAAATGATTCCATTGAATATCATGACTCATGTCTCGACCTCACCCTAGATTTCAATGATGTAAATTATAATAGATGATAATAGTTGGTAAGGGCACACACCCCAAAGAATGATCTTATTTCAGACGAATGGCCAGGACCCCCCTTCTTGGAGGATCGTTCCAAAAAGTAGTTTTTGAACCTTGGCTGGTGACCCATTTATGCAGGTGAAACTGCAAATTCTGTTGGTCATTTTTCAGTTTTTGACAATAAAACACGTGTGAATCCCGAAGTTTTGCTCCAAGTATACCTCTTTTGGTTGTTTTTTTTACATGTGTGTTGCTTAACTTCCAAGAGATGTTGTAGAATTTTGAGCGAGGAATCACACAATGGGAGAATAAAATTGAAAAACCCGAGCCGCCATGCACGTCTCCAAATGTAGAGTTTCATCCAGCCTTAACACCCTTCAACCGTGGATTGTCGCAAGAAAACCACCCGGCAGATGACCAAAACTGTCGATTTTCCCCTCAGATGCTGGAGCGCTACCGTCCAAAATACGTGCGGGCTGTGCGGGAGTTCCAGTGCTTACAGGCCGTGGGAGGTATGGCCAGGGGAGGTGTGGCCTATCATAGAAATGCACCATTTGTCGTTTGTTTATGTTTGGGGATTTTACTTAATGCAAATTTAGCAAACAAACTTGGGGATTGAGCTGACCAAACCTGAGTATTTGCACATTACAATGGAGGTTGGATCAATAACATCATGATGTCATGCTTTCCTAATCAAACATGGCAATAGAAACTCATCCGTTTGTATATTGGGAGAGGACCTAAGTTTAATATTAAAGATGTCGGTTCCCCCCGCACAACAGGGGCTTCATGGGCCAGCCTCATTAGGGGTAGATGAGGGGTTATTAAGGCCGCGAAACAAAAGGCCTTACTTGTTTCGGGGGTGACCTCAGAGCTTGAATTCGCTTGGGAACATGGGATTTCACCTGGACAACATTTTGAAGTCTAAGTGGACAAATTGATGTTTGAGCAAAGACACCTGTGTTTTCACCCGTCATCGTTGGTCATGATCTCGCTATGGGCCCTTGTCTTGGGTGAAGGAATGTGGCAAACCCAAGGCCATGAACCTACCATTTGGGGATATTGTTTTCGTTTCTTCCCAACCATCTATTAGAATAACAGTGGGGATGGTGTATAATTGAGTTGACCACACTATTCCAAAATTTCACCAGATGTAAGTGCTGGGAGGTGGATCAGGGAAAACTTCGACGATTCCAAGGCATTGGTTTGAGCCAGGTGGTCCTTTTTAGCCATGGATTGAGGACTAGAAGATATCGGAAAATGGATCAACAGATATCAACACCACGGTACCTTTGCGAACTTCAACATTGCTAATAATAAATGGATATTCATCCCCTGAAAGATGCTATCATATGGTATCCATCATATCCCGCAAGAGAAGGAAAACATGGTCTGCAGAGAGGATGGATGAGCGTGCGCTTGTGTCCAAGTATGTCAGGGCGGAGATTCTCCTACGTTCAGACAAAATCAGAGAAGCTCGCAATTTCTCGCAGCCGCTGTGATGTCAAAGGCAAAGAGCTCAACAAGACTGCTTTTGCGAAGACTGATGCTGAAAGCTATGAGAAGAGGGAAGGAAACGGAAAAGAAAAAAGGCATAAGAAACATGATTTTGTATCCTACAACCCATTGCCGTATACCGTATTCGCAATATGGATCAATATGGAGATTAAACAGATGGCAAAAAGGAATAGATTCAAAACGACATAGATCAATACCTCAAGAAATGACGGCGAACCAACAATAACAGAACCAAACCCAAAAGAAACATATGTTTTAATGAGTGAACTGATAGAACTGGAAAAAAACACAGACACTCTTCATGACATTTCTTCAAAGACATTACCCCACAACACGTTCAATGAAGTATTCCGACACTGATGTAGTGTAACATCTTTGTTTAAGCTGTAAGACTTATGTTCAAAGAATTTGTATGTGTTGTGATATTAGGGGCTTGCCTATTCTCCTGGCTGCTCTATTGCTGGTTGGGATGATGGAGGATAGGCCAGGCCTTATCTCATTAGCCTACCCTTTTTCCCGAATGATGGACTGGCATAAAGGACATTGATTTTTGAATGGATAAGTGTTTGACATCTTTTGATATTAGAAATAGCTAGTGGCTAGTGGACAATCTTTTGATGTTGGCTCCGCATGATGCAGAAGCTGTTCTGAAGTGTCTTGGTTCAACTATGTACAAGATCCTTCAAATGAACATGCTTGGCATTGAAACATTAGATCCCAAAAGGAAAATACTTCAAACATGATTAAGGCATCTGAAAAGGGACGTGAATTAAACAGTTTCGTGTCAAGATCCAACATAAAAAACTTAAACGCTGATTCCAGAAATTGGTGGGCTACTAAACAATCCCCAATTGGAAAATACAACAGTTTAACTTGGATTTCCACAATAATGAATCCCCGCTAGTTTCCCACAAGCCAGGTAATGTGGTTCGTAATCTGGTTCAACAATTACTTATTGCTGCTGGTGTAATTCCACCTATTCAGTATCTAGAATTATAAGATAGGATAGCGTGGGCATATAATACTCTCATTGGAGGTTCATGATGCACACTATTGTGAATTTGGGACAGTTTCTACATTCCCCCACGCAAAAGCGACGCCTTTTCGAGATAGTTCCTGCAATACTAACTATGTTTTAGAATTTCACCTAACTGGCACCATAATTCCAGAAACAAGACACAGTCCCTGACCGCAGATGCTGTCGTTGCAAAAGATTGCAGAAGCAATTGACATTCTGGTTCAGCGCAAGCCCCGTACCTGGGCAGTGGTCGGGGGCAAGGGGCTGACATGGTTGATGGTTTTAACCACCAGAAATGGAGATTTAGCAGAAAAAAGTGGGGACATAAGGAAAAGTGTCATTTTTTGATTGGGATATGCTGGGGAGGTCATGAGATATAGAAGGTACAATAGGATACCATGTTTGTTGTTGGTCGATTTGTTTTTTGCGAATTTTAGCCATCCTGCATAGGAGTTTCAACTTGCACAAATGGGGATATTATCCGGAAATTGTGGTTGCTTGATGATTAGTTTTGTGTTTTACTTGTTATACCATGATATATCGGGGATCATCCATGAGCTGAGAATCCCTTCAAAGCGAACCATTTCTTTCCCCGTGCAAATGGAACCATCAAACATGTGCGCAATTGAAATCAACATGTACAGCCCCCAAAAATGTCTCGCGCACTCTCCCACCCGAATGGGAATGGTTCAAGACTGTTCCGCCAACATGGATTTACTGTGTGGCTCCTTTGGTACCCTTTGAGCCATAGACACCTGGGAATGAAGCCATGAAATTGAAGATGTCCCGACATTGAAGGGGAAGTGAATCAACCTGGAAAATCAACACAAACAAAGGTAATTCATGATAGTTCTATTCAAAAGATACGGGGATCAACCCCAACAACAATGGGGTGTGCCGACAAAAACCGGAATATTTACTGTATCAAAAAAATGTAAAGACATATACCCTCTGGTAATTGAACACAATCCTCGGACTAAACGGGCTATTATCCATACGTAGCTATATGAAATTACCAGAGGGTGAACAATACAATTGCAGTTTGACCACCTTCAAAGGTTTGCGTTGCGATGGTTACTGAGTTACTGAGTCTCTTCAACTGACGGATTCCAGGTTTATGATAGAGAGAGAGAGAGAGCCCATTCGTACATTGATCTACTTGGTTATCTCCCCCACGTTCCGATGAAACCAAATTTCACTACATTTGAAGTATCTAAATCATTCTATATACATCTAAATTTATGTAATTGAATCTCTCTCAAAGGATTATGTGAGGCTTATTAAGCTAGATTGGAGGTACTATCAAGGCTTGTGCAATTGAATATTCCCCAGGCTACGGCCTCATCTCATTCAGATGCATACCTCGATTCGCATTGGTAAGGCCATTGGAAACCCCCTACTGATCCCACACTTCTCCTGGTGACTAGAATGGTTGGCTGGAAAAGGTTATAGTTTTGATGATTTGATTAACATGAGATGGCCCTCATTGGCCATATGGGCCATATGGGTGGGCCATGAGATATGTTTAGATGTTTTTTAAGGGAAAAGCGTTTCCTCATTGGCCGACCTTATCTTAAATGATCATGTTTTTCAGGGAATCATCCCAAGCATCGGCCAAACACAGATGAAACCAGCCCACGGAATGGCGTGATGATGACCAAGATGGCCGATGACAAATGACAATGTCACAGCTCATACTGGTAGAAGATCCTGGTTTTTGCCAAAATCATCTTAAAATCACCAGTTTGGTTATGTCGTTCTTCCAATTTTATCATTTCTTGATTGTGAAACTCCTCACAAGACCTAAAGGGAATGAAGTTTGTGGCAACCCACAGCTAGGTGAAACCCTTTGTGTCTCGAGATTCTCCAGCCGTGGAGCCGCACTAAGGGGCAACCAGAGCCACCGCCAAGCGGGACGGGGAGCAAATCCGCGGAAACGTTGACTGCAGCTCGGGCGACATGCTGACATGCTGGGCCAAACGTTGGATCGTCCCCAAGTTTTTTTGGGTGGAGTTGGTTCTGTAGAGCTATATATATATACACAGTACGTATATCAGTACATATATATATATATAATATATATATTGCTATGTATCGCTATAAATTTATAGTTAGTTTCCGGTTCGAGCGTTGAGGACCAATATGTATTCAGCCAAATACGGGTCCCATTTTACCACGTTCCTGGAAGTTCTTCATGTTTGATGCATGATTTTATCATATGATGTTTGAATGTACGCTCATGGATCTCTATATAATGTCTATTTACATCTTGGAAACATGAATGCGTCGAAGCTCAAATACATGGCTGACAAGTTAAGCCAGAATACGTGTTTCATGACTTTCTTTCTTTGTTCTTCTTCTTCTTCTTCAAAATGCGGAATGGTAGAAGTAATTATCCTTTGTCTTTCAAAGACATGTGATTAAACATTTATTCCAAAAAGCACTGCCACCCTTTTAGATGAAAAATAAAACTGAAGATACGTATTACTCAAGCTAGTTTCCTTTGAACAATGTTTGGAAAAAATGTTCCTTTAGACAAAAAAAATGCAAAAGCCATTTTGCTCTGGAAATTTCGTCGAAAAACAGGTTCCCTTGAATTCATGTATTGCAGAAACAATTTTCGTCTAGAAGTGTAACAACTATTTGACCCGCAGGGGAGGAGAAGGAGCCCACCAGAAAAATGAAAGAATAGTAAATGCAATGCACCAACAGAGATTGGGGTTGGGCATGTTTGCCGATACTGTACTTGTCCTGTTGGATGTTTTTACTTGGCGGGGTGGCTCAGATCTTTTTTGGGATAATGAGTCCAAAATAGAAGAAATGTAAAATTTGAAAATCACCATTCTTAATTGAACGTATTTCAAACAACTGCCTTTCAGAACATTGAACATATTCCACACATGTCCAGACCATTTTAAGTGACCAGACTTCCTGGCTTTGAAGTCAACCCTTGCCATGATCCTGGTAAACAAGTCAAGGTCATCTTGGCATGTTCTTGATGGACATAGTATGTCCATGATTTACTAATTTCAGATTCAAAAATAGTGATCTTCCTTACTCTAATGCCTGCTCTAATATTTTTTTGTAACCTTAATGTGCTCGTGGTTCTCTTGTTAGTATCATTCTCTATCGATCATCACCCTGTTGAGGTTCTTGGTGGTTTGTTCCCCTGAATATGGGGTAATGGAAAACCTGATTTCCCCATGACTTCAGCTAGCCAGCCGATTCTCAAACAAATCCCATGTCATATTGTCGGTTATATCATGTCCCCATCACAATCACCACAATCGACATATCTCTGAAGACTAGCTGGTTGAGTGGCTTGTTTGCAAGTCATGCTACAATGTGGCATGACCCAGGAACTACTCACAGCCGCCCACAAGCTGGATTGTGCAAGTGGGTCTATGATGTCGAAGTCGGAGTGTGGTTAGCTCCAAATACTTCCGGAGACAACGCAATGTCCGAGTGCGCACATATCTGGACTACTATATGTGATGTCCAGGTGCTTCGATTCATCGAAGGTGAACAAACCCAGAGACCCGCTCAGCACAAAGGCACATCCATGCACTGATTTGCTTGTCCCAAGGCCAGTTGGAAAAGATGAAGAACCTGTATTTGAAGAGATTTACTGCTGCGGATTGAGTGCATGTCTTTCACGTTCCATAGTCCAAACAACCCTGAGCGGTCGTCGTCTTTGAACCCTGTGGTCGCTCGTGTGGCGCGAAGGTGTTGGAGAAAAAACATATCCCCATCACATCGCTATTGCGCGTTAAATATAGTGAATATAGTGGTTAAAAGTCTCCATTTATTGCAGGCTAATCCCATGATATCTCCAGTTCTTCCATCATTGGTTCATTCCACCGTTTTGGATGCTAAAACCTCCCATACTACCCTTCGACATCCTTCTACCGCCAAGGGATTGCGCGAACTCTCATGAGTTTGAAGGGATGCTCATGGTGCCTTTGACGGAAAACACGGCCAGGAGGGTGTTTTCTGATCCTTGCTATGTGATGTTAATTGATGTTATATCTATTATAATATATATATATATATAAATAATATTATATAATATATACATACACATATACATATGGGTTTGTCGGAAAATAAGGTCACCCCCAATCCAATGGTTTATCATTTTGATGGGAAATTTGCTATATATGGGTGTATACTCCATTTGTAAGCACACCCATAGATATGACGTGTATAGCAACCCCCGAAAAAAGATAGAAACTTGAAATCCTACTGAAATGGTGACATTTTACCTGTTCGATCTTGATGGGGGTTGCTATATACATACGTATCTATACAGATGAGGGAAGTCTGTCAGAAATGATGAGGTCTTGGCCGGAAATAGTGAAGTAAGTTTTGACTTGATGTGACCCTATACCTATAATAATTGTATGTATCTGAAAACATCATGAATGGCCCTGAGAAATATAGTTATATGTTATACATTGTTACATATATATATATATATGTTGTGTAACATATATATATATATATATATATATATATTTACATTTATACATAACATATAGACATATTGACTTATTTATGATAGATAGATTTGTATGTTACATAGTATTACATGTATACATAATATGTGACTGTATATATTTGTTTGTTTATTTATTGGTTTATTCATTTATTCGTGTATTTCTTTATTTATTATATTTTATGTTTTTTGTTTATTTTATCTATCTATTTATTTATGTGTTCATGTATTCATACACAACCCTACAAAGTGGCGCTCCAGAGATAGCTAAGCTGGCTTATTGGTAGATATATAATGATGAATGGTGATTATTAGCCAACTTACAAGTGGGTCGGTACATAAAATCTTGGCTAGTATTTGATAGTATTTGGGCATACATATATATATATATATACATAAATAATCGATGTATATGGGGATGGTTCAATGCCTCTTACATTTTGATGAAAATCGATGTATATCCGCTTGACCCATCCCCACATGGCCGTTCATCGGTAAATGTTCCATAGGAAAAATCTGCAGAAACGCTGTAAAATTGGTGGATTTGGCTGGTAAATTCACTGTTCTTTCCTGTCGATTTTCCTTAAACCAACCCTTTCCCAAGAAATGATCGAACAAAAAAAAACATTTTCGTGTAAAACCCGGTGTCTGATGGTTCCATCCTACAATTATTGCTCGTTAAGACCAACTTGTTGCAGGTGTCAACTTTCCAATTGGTTGGTTGATCAACAGAGGGGTTGACTTTTCTTCACAACCAAGAGGTAAAATGATGACTGGTATGCTGAACGACCCGCACCTCTATTTCTCCCAAGTTGATAAGTTGTTGCTGGTGAAAGCTGGTGAATCCTAATAGTTGATGGTTCAGCTATTCGGATTCCTTCAAACCAACCATTTTCAGGGGTAGTAAAAAATAATCCACGTGTTTGTTCACTACAATTCCATTAAGCAGTTAAGCATCTAGTCTTCAAATTGTGTCCACTTTGGATTTCCCTTCAAGCCCAATGATTTGAAGCAACAAAACACCGCGAGATATCTTGAGCCAGGTCTCGTAACCCTAGCATGGCCTACAAAGAGTTCCTGCAAAGGCTCAACGTGAGCCAGGCCTGGGGGAAATCATGGCATTTGACACCATTGTTTTTTGGGATGTTATTGGGAAGATCACACACATGTGCTTTTATTTGCTGTATGGAACCATGGGTATGTGATCATGGAATATCCATTGGTTATGGAATTTATGGAATTGGAAATGTTTAGATATCTATTGTGACCATGAATGGATATTCCCAATGGGTATGCTTTTATTTTTGGAAATGTTTAGATATTGGGTATGATTTCCGTATGGTTTCAAGTAGTGATACTGATATTGAGAATGATCACTAATTAGATATAGGAATCCATTGGGTATTCACCATAGATATTGGGAATATCACGATTTAGATAGTGAATGGGAAAATCACAAAAATTAGCTATGGTTTGCTGTATTCCATGAATGTGGTTTGCCTGGGATATTAGTAGATTTATGAATATGAATGGGATGCTGATGGAATATTCATCAATATTAATTAATGGACCATGGGTTAGTACCTCCGGTGTCAGCCAACACGCCAATGGAAAATCCTCATTTATAGCTGGGAAGATCATCGAACTAAATGATGGAAATTCCAGCAAACCATGTTTGAGAACTTGGTGGTAAGTATTGATTTGTGGTTTCATTTTCTTTGTCTTCAACCAATTTGGGCTGATGATGTCCAATGCCTATTTTTGGGCTCGGTTGAAATTACCAATCAGGATGAATTTCCAAAGCCTTCTACGGCAAGCCCATGGTCCATGCTCTAGACCTGGTCCTTGAAACCTCTTTTTTTTCCACTGGTTGATGGCTATATCACCACGTTATGGACAGAAGATTACCGTCTGGTAAACTAACATAGCCTCATAGCTATGGAAAATCACCATTTTAATGGGAAAATCCACTATTCATGGCAATTTTCAATAGCTACGTTAGTCATTACCAGAAGATTATTTAATGTGGTAAAGCGGAGCACCCAAGAAATCATGACAAAACAAGCACCATCCCAAATAGGGATGGTCTACTGCTGGATTTACCACATCGAGCTATTGAAAATACCATGGCTGCTTAAGGTTATGAAATACGGAACTATATGACATGGTTTCATGGGGATTATGATAGCCCATAGGAGGGAAACCTACTCACCAACTAGATCCAACTAGTAGAATGAGATGGGGTAAATTGAAGAAACCCAATTCTTGGACAAACCCAACGCACATTCTTGTTGCTAAAACCCTCATTTGTTGACGAAACAAATCCCACCAAATATTCCATAATTTCTTAGTTATATTTTCCCATGTACTATTGGTAGATTCCAATATTCATGGGGATATTCCCAATGTTTGCTGCCTAAATCACCGGCAATCTTGCCAGTTTACCCGGCAATATTAAATCACACCGCAAATCACCAAAGCATATGGCACAGCGTCCTGCAGGAATCCATCTCACGCGTCATGAACCATGCGCAATTCTATGTGTGGAACAAAATGCAATACTTCTGGACGGCCCGGGACCTAAGTCGGGGAACTTGCCAACTGGGCTGCCATGGTGGCGGACAACCAGGTGAGAACTGAACATTGCCCCTAATAGTGAAATCACTGGAGTGCATTAACCCATTTAACCATTCCTGTGGTCTCCAAAAGTCTTTGAAACTTTAAGTTTTTGCCTTTGGGCATAGGTCCGAAATTGGGTGCCCTGACATAAAGCCCTTGGACATGTTGAGCAAAATGGGAGTAGATCAAATATGGATGAAGCTCTTATCATTTTGATTATATCTGTGATTTTCCATTCACTATAGGTACTATTATTTACGAACCGGCCAAGAACTCTATTTGCAGGGTATCGAGGAGTGGCCACAACGCATGCTTTCTGGGTGAGTTATTGAGGGAATCAACCGAACAGAACCTTACGTCAGATTGGTGAATTATCACAAAGCAACTAGATGGTTTTGAAGATTTGATATCCCATCTTTGGGTGTATTTGAAGCTCAGCCCTGCTGGCTGGTTTGCATGATGACGGATCTATCAAGCATGGCGAACAGTCGCAGTTGTGGATTTGCATGTTGACTTGACATCTCCATTGTTTGTTTTCCACACTACCATGCGCTACATCCTTTTTTTTGGTTGCCTCTATCCATGAATACATCACAAGTTCCACCAGGGCAGCGCCTTGTTTGCCACTAGCACCGGGGGAGCGAAGAAGTGCCGGTGAAATCAGATGAGTTAACTTCCGTACAAAAGCCACTTAGTATTGTAGGGGACCTAATGGCTGGTTAGCCCAAAAATAGTTGGATGGATGAATGGATGAATGGATGGATCGATAGGTAAGTATAATTGAAATAGAGGTGTAGATAGAGGTATAGATATAGAGAGAGAGAGAGATAGAGAGAGGGAGATAGATCGAGAGAGAGAGAGAGAGATAGATCGAGAGAGAGAGAGAGAGAGATAGAGAGAGATAGATAGATAAATATATACTGTATATATATATATACTGTATAGATAGATAGATCGATAGATAGATCGATCGATCGATGGATGGATCGGTGGATCAATGGATCGATATAGATAGATAGATAGATAGATAGATAGACAGATAGACAGATAGACAGATAGACAGATAGACAGATAGACAGATAGACAGATAGACAGATAGACAAATAGAAAGGTAGATAGATAGATAGA
>Ga0126342_10015556_pt1 | contig 13330 bp, 5 predicted proteins | sample Cyp1metagenome_FD_92528 | JGI IMG/M metagenome (GOLD analysis project Ga0126342, IMG submission 92528) | Coral microbial communities from Lord Howe Island, Old Settlement Bay, Australia - Cyphastrea 1 metagenome | ecosystem: Host-associated > Invertebrates > Cnidaria > Coral ...
ATTTTCCGTAATCCTCTGGGGGTTGAGAACCATCATTTTATAATGGCTGAGGTTAGGAATTTTGATGCTTTGGTACAAAATGGGTTCTCGACCCCATAGTAGAAATTCAAACCGGGATATACATGATATGATACATGATATGATTAATCATGATTATATGAAGATTATGAAGTCATGCATTGTAAGTCTTGGGCGACGACGACCTCGCTGACCTCCACCATCACCTCCACCACTAGCTCTACGAGCAGCACAGTGACTCGGTGAAACATGGTGAAACATGGTGAAACACGCCAAGTGCTATGTGATGATATGTGATGATGTGTGTTTGTGTTAGCATTGTGAACATGCTGAAATGGATGTGAAACGGATGTGAAATAGATGTGAAACGTTTGTGACACGTTGCCAAACGCGGCTAAAGGTGGTGGGGTTTGGGGTGGAATTGTGGAACGCACTAACCGACTCTTTACCCGTTCCTGCTTTATGCGCACTTGTGCCAATTGCGCTAAGCATACATCGACAACCTACCTGGGGAACACCACGACCAGCACCAGCTCGTAGCAATCTCAGAGTCGAGAGTTGTTTTCTGCGGCAAAGTGGAGATAAGCCGTGCAGACGAACCAAGCTTTGATCTTGGGGAAAACGGTCAAAGATGGTCAAAGATGGTCAAAGGTCCAAGTCATCACAGACAAACCTGGGGCGCAAGGAACTCGATCACCTCAACCACCATTACGACCACCACTTTGTCCACGACCACGTCATCATCCAGCACCACCACCGAGACCGTAACTGCAAGCACTACCACCCAGGCATGAGAAACGCAAAAAGAATGCCATGAACATTTGTCCCAGATTCAAGTTTTGTGTTTCACCAATTTAAGTCATTTGCATTCACTTGCATTCACTTGCATTCACCTACCAGGACCTACCAGTTCACTCGTCAGTTCACGTCAGTTCACGTGCCATGTTTTCCTCTGAACGCTCTACAAGTTGGGCGCACTGCGGCCAGGTGGATGGCTACTACTACTATCGCTTCTCTCCTTCACAGATAGCGTCAGAGGATCCAGGCACAAAAAGGTCAAACAGTTGATGCAGACAGGACTGAAAGGTTTTACATATATCATATATGTTTTACATTGTTTTACATTCTAAAGGTTGATGATCGGTTGATGCAAATGTTTGATTCTTTTCATTCCACTTCAACAGTGACAGATCTGACAGATCGACTCACTGTCTCACGTTTGGGTGCACAGGTGCAGCATGCTGTTGTGCTCATGCCGTGGCCGAGCTGTACTTCAGGCCAAACTGCGGTCCTTCGCTTTGGAAATGTTTGGAAATATTTGGAAACTTGCAAACATGTGTCCCCAACACTGAAAAACCCTGCTGTTGAGGACAGTCTTGGCGATTTGTCGTTCCATTCATGTCCGTTCATTGTTTGCGGAGCCCAAGTCATTTCTCCATGTAACTCCATGTCGCATGTGCAGGAAAGAATTTCTCATGTGAAGTTTTTATGCACACTGTGAAGTGGTAGGAACTGCGGGGCTGACGTGGAAACCGCCACGGCCGTCGCGAGTTCCTGGGCAGCACTTGCCATGACTTGCCATGGCCATGGTGCTGTCAGATGCTGTCGCCACAATTGGTGATTTCAACGGGAGCCGCGTCGGATTGAGGCAACCCGAGAGGTTCCTGGGCAAGTTTGGACCTCAGAACGGCAACAATCTTCATGAATCTTCACGACACTTGCATCGTTCATACCCATAGGATCCATGTATGCTATATATGGTAACATTTACCATCAATATACCCCCAATGTTAGCATATATACCATACATGGATCCTATGGGTATGGTTCTATGTTTCCATAACGGTTGGACCCGGTTGGATTGGAAGTGATACCGAGACCTAGGTTGGGGTCCTGCCCATGCGATTGATCAGCTGAGTGGCACCAAGTGGCGAGACACACGTAGGCTCGTCATGGCTCCATATGTTCCATCTATCTCCATCTCCACCCATCGCAAGTCTCTTTTACAAAGCCACCACCCTATCCACCCTGACAGACGAATGATGTCCCGGGGTTAGGTGTCATCATGTGTCATCAACATGTTTTTGGATGTCGGTTTTTATGGTTTTTTGATGCCGCAGGCAGCCGCTGGTCATTGAATGGCCTGTGCTGACGTTGGCCGCAGCCCTGGAAGTGGATCCGGCAATTGCTGGGTGTCATCACATGTCAGATGTCATCAACGCCATTGCGGCATATTGCAGCATATCGCAGCCATGTTGCATTTTGGGCCATTGGTGACGTTTCCGTTTTTCCTTTTGAGGTGGACTCCTACAGCGTCTTGACTGCATCGCTGCACCTTGTTCCACAGCTCACAACAGCTCACCTCTCTTCAAAGGCACAGAGGTGAAACACGATGAACGCATGGTGAAAACACACGTTTTTTCAGCAGTTGGTATTTGGTTTCACCACGCTTCAACACTCCAGCCTTTCAGAAAGACTTCACACACACTTTGAACAGACTTCACCTGTGTTTCTTCGTTTCATCATGTTTCATCATGTTTCATTATTTTGAACATCTTTCACCAGTTGTTGTTTTAATCAATGCCATTTACATATCTATTTGGTTTCATCAATTTCCATAATGTTTAAATCATATTTTATCATGTTTTATCATATTTCATCCGCATCCGAGGTTACCTCACTGCTGCTGATTGTCCGGACAACGACCCGGTGGCTTTCGAGCTCCACGGTTCTCAGGATGGCGTGTAGTGCACAGCTCAGACCTCGACACCACGAACTCCGCGAACGCATTCTGAAGGCATTCTGAAGGCATTCTGAACTCATTGAACTTTACAAAATGCAGAAAAATGTGGTCCAAAATCACAGAGCCAGTTGTTTTAAGATGGATGCAGAAAGATTGGGAATCGCTTTCCGATCGCATGGCATCGCACTGAGTTGGATCCTGCTGGACTCACGAGTCATGAGCGAACCGCCTCCCTCAACGGCTTGGCGGCCGGCCGGGGCAACTCAGGTTCCGTCAGGTTCCGTCAGGTTCCGTCAGGTTCCGTCAGGTTCCGTCAGGTTCCACTTGAAACATCTTGAAACTGCCGGTGACTGACACTCTGACACTCCATGTTCAGATGACACTGGATGGTACATATGGAATTCCGATGAATTCCATAGATATCCAACAAGTTCCAACATATTCCAACATGTAGAAACCTTAAAAGCAAGCAGCAGTCAAGCTTATACCATGTTATACCGTTATAATTATCGAGTTATACCATGTTGTCATTGGCCCAGGCACAGACCGAATGGTTCACATTTAAGAACTGCACGGAGTTGGAAGCTGAGATGTGATTCTTGACATTTCTTGCCCGTTGAGATCGAGATTTGTTAAGAGGAACGTGATGCCGATCACAGACTGATCACAGAGCTTGCAGTGTTCGGTTTGATGTAGGACCACAATTTTCTCGCTTTAGGACCACAACAGCTACAACTGTGACCAGGACGCAGAAAACGACGCAGAAAGCGACGCAGAAAACGACGCAGAAAACGGCTGTCCGTCAGGACCGAGACCTCGGCGACCACCACGTCTTCCGTGACGACTTCCATCACAGGGACCACCACGGCAAGCACCACAACATCGCCAGAGGCACGTTTTGGAAAAATCAGACAACAAAGTCATTTCATATGATTTCATATGATTATATCATATTATGATTCATGTGGATCACCGCCTTTGATTTGAATCAGTTTGACAGTTATTGCTTTATACTATTTTACATATTCATTATTACAATTGTTGATAATTCATGTATAATTCATGTTTGCTCTATGTTGCTTCGGCTTCCAGGGAGCCTTCGTTGTGCTCTTGACCTTTGGGACCTGCGTCGGCCCCTGAGAAGCCCCGCCTTCCGCGTTTCGCCGTCAACGCCACGCGTTGCCACGCGCGTGTCGAGACGTGACCAGGCCATGCAGCAGTTGCATCCCATCCTGGCGCAGACGGAATGCGAAGAAGCTGCCAGGCCTTGAAATCTGCCAGATTTCCTGTGAAAACATGTGAAAATGGTGTGAAAACAGGACTTGAAACAGCACAGACCGGATCCAGGACCATTGGTGTTGTACATATTCTTTAAACAAAACTACATTTTTGTCTTGCAAACGTCTTTGTGGTTGTCATGTGGATATAGATGGCGTAGACAAAGTTGTCACAAAATGTTCATAGATCCCAAAATATCCCAAATTATTTGGAACACTTAAATATGCTCATCCGCAGGCTGTCCGACCCCGACCAGCCTGGTCTTAGACATGTCCTAAAGCCACTCAGCCACTCAGCCTGTGGCCTGGAGGAAGCTTCAACTGCCTGACACCTCTGTAGAGACCACGGGTCAAGCAAACAGGCGCCTGAAGTTCCGAAGTTCCGACGAAGTTCCCAGGGCTTGGAACATGTTGGAACTTGTCTGTTTTGCTTGTTAACTTCGAAAAGTTTGAGAAGCTTGGGAAGTTCTGTTGTCATTTTGTTTGGGGCTTCACAAGTAATAAGGGACTCTTATCCCAATCGCATCCCAAGCACTATGTTTTTGACACGTGGTCAAAGCCTTTGCGACGTTGCCATGACATTCCCAGGCCTGAAGGATGTGCCAGCCTCAAGTGTCACATTCTCCATATTCGGTTAAATATATATATATATATTAGATTATATATTATAGATAATTTCAACATGTTTCGGAGATGTTTCCATCCGGTGCTGAAATTTGGAGGATTTGCTGAGGCTACTTCTTCGAAGGGGATGAGCTTTGGATGGGTGTGAATCCTGCCAGTGAGGTCAAACACTGAGATCGCACCAGCTATGAGAAACGAGACCAGACGAAGAAATACGAAGAATCTAAGAAACTTCAGGTGATGAAAACAGATTCAGCAAATTTCATTGTCACAAAAACCTTGGTGACATGATGTGACATGTTTTGATGTTTTTGATGATTCAATCCCATAGGATCCATGGTGCTGCTATATATGGTAACATGGATCCCATCAATATACCCCCAATGTTAGCATATATAGCAGCACCATGGATCCTATGGGATTGATATTCCATGTATTTTGGTGGTTTTCGGAGTTTTTCGGAGTTGAGCTCCGAGCAATCATTCGATCTGCGAGGGCCATGGGGCGGAGACATCGGGCCCGAGTGAGAATGAGCCTGGGGGCCCAGATCTGTTCATCATGGCACCAATTGGCACCAGGATGCTATGATTGAATCATGAATGTTCGCATGTTTCAGGTTTGGTACAGCTGTGAAATTCCTGAATTTGTTGTGAAGTTGTTACCGATGCGGCTTGCGGAATTGGTTGTTGAACACATTCAGTTGGGACCAGGGACTGAAGACTTACGTGATGCTTTGTTGGATGGTGTGCAAACCAAGGACCAGATATCCTATCTGCAGCTCTGTTCCGAACGGAAATCGTCACAGACTCAAGGTTGGTTGGTCCCCCACATTGAAAGTTAAACAGATGTTTTCTTTTCGAAGTTTCCACTTGATACTGATACAGGCACTTGGGGCATTTTTGTCTGTCCTTTTGAGGTATATCTGCAAACAGAGCCGGGCAGCAAGGACAGAGAATGCTGTCGGGGATCAACTGTATTTCAACCGTGTGTTCATGTGTAATGTACAGACACAGATATACTGATGATGATTGATACATATTGATATATATATATATATTTATATAATGAGATTGAGTATGTCACAGTATGTCGTTTGATTCATCTCGATTCTAGTTTGGTCACCACATGTCAACACTGTCCATTTCTGTCCATTTCTGAGGATTGATCTTAACTCCATTGGTGCGGCACTTAGAGGATGGCAGTTCCTGATCATCCCAATGGGATACGTCGAACACGTCCGATGTATTCCAATGTATTCCAATGTATTCCAATGTTATCTTGGGATAACAGCTACAACAGCTACAATCTTATGATATCTTATGATATCTTATGACTTATGAGATTCAGATAGACTTATAGATTGGAGATGAGGTGACGTTTCGGGGATGCATCATGACCAGGATTCACATGAAACAATTTTGGGACGGCCAATTTGATCAGGTGCTGGTGCTTGTCCATCTCCCTCTGAGATGGTGAAATGTGCATAAATGTGCATAAATGTGCAATGTGATGCAATGTGAACATGGAATTTCTGCATGGTAAAATACTGCAGAAAGTGCAGACACACCAAAGGTGTGGTGAAAAAACAACTTTGTATCATCCGTCTCACGCTGGAGCTTCGGCTCGGCTCCATCGACTCAAGGTCGCAGAAAAGTCGAGACTCAAGCCAAGATGCGATAGATCGAGTCAGCTGAGATAGAAGATGATTTCAATGATAGCTGATAGAAGTTATATGATGTTATATGAGAGATTGATCATGTGTTCAGAGGAAGGTTTATCCGTCGACTCTGTTTTTTTTTTTCCGGCAGACTTTGGCTGAATTGCCACTTTGCAACAGCAAATGACGCGGAGGTGGTCGTCACCTCACTTGATAAATGGGGGTCGTTCAAAAATTCTGCCTTTCCCGTTTTTAATTGGAACGACATATATTGCTAAATTAATCTTAAAAGATGTTCTTCACAATATCTTTTTCATCGTTTGCAACATTTTGCAACGTTTCACCCCGGCACTACCCTACCCCAGACCCCAGCCAGCCATCCCATACCACCTTCCACGGTCAATTCCGTCTCGGGCGCGCTGCGCGCTGCAGCCATGGAACCCGTGGAAGCCGCGGACGGCGATGGCGGTGGTCCGGCTGGCCCTGGCAGGGCTGGTCCGGCGCCCAGCCAGGTGCCTGGTGCGCTCTGCCAGCAGTACCTCGGTGATGTCGCATTCGGAGTTCGTAGACATCGTAGACTGCGTCTTGGGCTGTGAGGAATTTGGAAATTTGTCAAAACACAGCAGATGGTTTGAAGAAAAAAATGATCATTTAATGCCGACAATCATCTTGGCATTGGTCTTTATTGGTCTTTGTATGTCTTTCTCTATTTCACCAATGGATTTTGTAACAGTTGGCATCTCCTTTTGGTCAGATCACCACGGATCAGCCTGGTCATTCCCATTGCAAACTTTTGAGGTACCGAGCGCGCCACAGACACTTTTCGATATGCCTCCAGAGAAGAAGAGCGAGTCGTCAGAACCACGTCCGCTGGCATCCAACAACAATTGGCTCAAGGTTTTTAACTGATGTAATTACTAGATATTACTAGACTAGATCAGATTGATTCATCAATTTCATCAACAGTTTTATGATTTTGTCCCTGAAATTTGGTCAATGTTCACAATTATCAGATGGAACTGTGAGTCTCTTGAACATTGCGCAGTCTTGTGACTCAGTCCGCACACATTCACCGCATTCACCTGAGGTTGCACGAACTTGGAACCCAACGGGAAGACATGAAGCTGTCCATGAAGGTTGGGATTGGCCGTTGAAACTGGGGAAATTTCGATCCAAAGATTCCAAAGATGTCTTCTGTCCTGGAACATCCTGGAACATCCTGGAACATCCTGGAACGTTCCAATCATGTTTCTCGTTGGAGAATGTTGGAGACAGCTCGTGTGCCAGAAATGATTTGAAGGGTAACCCACAATGAGGACTTTTTGATCAACCGACTTGGTCCTACGACACTTTTGTTTTGCTGTGCAATGTCATAGAGAGGCTGAGCATCGCTGAGCTGCACAGGTCTATCACTTTCAAGAGCTCTCACGGACCTCCATCCGTGACCCCATCTTGGAGCGAGATGGTCGCTACATCCAGTTGAAGCAGGATTTGAAAGAGGAGGTCAAAAAACTTTCGCCGGCACAGTCCCACGGCTTTTGCTTCAAGAGCTGTTTGTTTTTGAGAAAATTTGGCCTATGAATCTGTTTAGACAAAGGAGTTGTTGTAAAACACAAGAGACTTAAAGAAACTTAAAGAAACCCTTGGCAATTTCAAAGATCAATGAAGCTTTATGAAGCTTTGCTACAGGTTGGTGGCAGCAATGGTGTCTTGTGGTCGCTTGAGCGTTCGAGAGAAGGAGATGTGGTGGGACTTGGCGCAACTTGGAGAGTTCAGACGAGTCGGACCATGTCGGACCATGTCGGACCATGTCTTGTCTATAGATATAGGTGATGAAGTGTTGAAAGGGAAGCTTGTGATGTCAAGCGTTTCAGGACTTTTATATCTTTTATGGGATCCATTGTCATGACATGGTCACCATTTTTGATCATTTTTCTTCATTGAGGCGGGCAGTGGAGCGACATATGGTGAAGACGAAGAGTGGAGCACCGGGTTTAGCGCACTCCCAGATTTGCCTTACCATGCACGCGCTTGGAAAGGCGAATGTGAAGATCAAAGATCGTTTCTTGGAAATGCGAAACATGGAGAAACGTGGAGAAACTGGAAAAAAACGACGGATTTTGATGGCGCCAGTTGGCCTTGGACATCGCTATCACATGCTATCACATGCTATCACATGCTATCACCACTTGAATGCCTTCCGTGTGAGGCTTTTACTACCGGATGCTCAAGCTGATGATGAAGAACGCCGAGATTTGGACGGAGTTTGATATGGCCTGGCTCCTTGACTCCTTGACTCAGTATGACTCAGTGTGGGTCTAAAGTGTACATCATCCCAGTCCCTGTGTTTCGATGTATTTCTATGTGGGTCGCGTTAGAAGTGGGAGTTGTAGAATGATGATTTGTCCGCAATGATTGCGATTTTTTTTCAATCACGTATGTGTGAAGAATTTCGAGGATTCTCTATGGCATGCGCAAGCGGCGTTTGAAGCCACGCAACCCTGAGCAGAAAGAGCACAAGTTGTGGGCCAGAGTTTTGAGGGCTGTGGCTGCCTACTTCCGACAGAAGATGCACTTCATTTCGCCCAAGGGCATTGTTTACATCCTCTACGAGTTTGGCAAACATGGCATTTTTCCAGGATCGAATCACTGATGTGACAGTCACAGATCACTGAGCTGGAAACGGCATTGCATGAAGAACTATATAGATATTATGTAATATTTGTCAATCTATTTGATATCATTATTTTGTTGAGTATAGTAAAATCATACATATTTCATAATATTTCATATATATAATAAATATATATATATAATAATATATGTATAATTATATATATTTTTTTTCCAACTGCACTTAGCTGCGAGTCTCGCTGCGGCAGATTCTTCTTGAATTCTGCTTTCCGCTCCACGGAAATGAAAAACCAGGCCAAAAATGATGGAAGTTGCATCTACCCATCATGGCCAATGTGCTCTCCAAACAGCTTCCCTGCCATAGCTTCACATCTTTTGGTCAGGTCCGCCGGGAGGCAGCTGTCATCGCACTCAGTGCTGGTGACGTCCAAAAATAGTGCCTGCGCAATTGCACGGCACATAGAAGGAGGATATTCTTTCAATGGGGCCGTCAGGAATTGGCCTGATTCGCTTTTTCCAACTGAGGTGCCCGTAGGCAAATTTGCAGCAACTCTCTGTATATTCAATTCTTTCTCAAGGCTTCGCATTCCCAGCACTAACAAGGTAGTAGGCTTGGCAGACGGAGCGCCAAACAACCCCTGGGCCAGGTGAATCAAGCGCATGTTGGGGAGCCGCAACAACAATTGTAAAATCGGCAACCGCCAAATGGTGACCATGTGATCTTGTTCTGGATCACGCGGGTGCTCAACGAAGCCCGTGCCTGAATGAATGGAGAGGGCCGCAATGCCTTGAAACGCAAAACTCAGAAGTAGCGTGCCAATACTGACCTGCTTCAGCTCTTTGAGACTCAAAGAGCATAGTCCCCAGGGCTCTGTCGGCGTTCTGACCACTCTTGGTCCTTTGCCGTTGTCGAGCATGTGATGACGTGCCCGACTCCAAGTGTTGCAAGGAGGACCCGCAATGAAGCCGACAATGTGTCCCTGGGTGATGTGACCGATCCAGTACTGGCGTATATGTGCTTTGGAAATATCACCAAACTCAGAATCAATGACAATGTCAACTGAGGCCACAAAAATCTGACAAGCTGTATGCTGTTTGCCTACCGCTTCAAGATACCATTCAATATCTCCTCTGCGGCGGCGTCCTGCGTATGCATGTAAGATCACTTTCTGTCTGCTCAAGGACCGTGGCAATCGTTGCACGTCACACCATGGCAATTCCTCTTGTCGCGCAAGATCGCCACACCATTGCTCCCAATGTGAGACATCACACGAAAGGGCAGATCCCTGTCTAGAACACGCTTGCAAGAGAAAAGGCCATGCCTCCGCCTCTTTCAACCTTTGCATGCATTGTCTGACTTCCTGGAAGGAGACCAACAATACTTCAGCATCTGCTTCAGTAAATTGGTCTAAAAATTGGTCCAAAGTCTTACGGCAAACCGTCCAGCTTACTGGGTGTTGTTTGATCTCATCTTGCAAGACGTCAAAGATCTGTGCCACTTGATCACAATCAAGAAGTCTGAGGTACATGTCTTCTAAAAGTCTTGTATCATATGAGTCAAAATCTTGCAGTCTACCTGGTGGTAGGACTGGTCCTGCTGCTTGCATGAAAGGGAGAGCATCGTCAGTCTGTGCTGCTAGCTGAAGGTCAGCAACAGATCCCGTGCCAGGAGCAGGCACACACACTTGTTTGCGGCCAATGAGTGTCTGTCTGCAATGTGTTGCCCCTCTCAGATGCGCAAGGACCTTTGCTCTGGTGTGATATTCCCGTAAGCAAGCGGGACAGTGGGTTTCTTCAAACAAACAACGTGCCGGCGCAACACGTCCATGTCTGCGGAACATGTGCGCTGCTTCTCCTCCTATAGTGAGATGTCTGCAGGCACACTGCATGCACCCAAAGTGCCGATCAGGAACTTGACACCACTGCGCGGATGGAGTGTTGTCCACCCATCCAGCTTGTTGCAAGATGGAGCCAACCTCTTGATGCAGCATGAGCGCATGGTGGTAGTTCTCTCTTTGTGCAACTGCATGGGCAAGTCCTCGTTTGATGAGTTTCTTCCAGAAACCTCCATGAAACACCAGGACCTCTTGCCATGCCGGGAAATGGGCCTCTGGTGAGCCAAGGTTCGATGTGCTTGAAATCTGTTCCCACAACCAGCTCATGTCATCTCGGATCAAGGTAATCCACTCATGATCCTCCTGCAAGACGCCCCAATGCGAACTGGTGCCACAATTATGCAGTGTGCCAAAATACCGCAAACGGCAACATCGAAGCAATTCGTCTGGTTTGGGCATGCCCGTACGTACGAGCAACTCCAGATCATCAATGTGCGAGTCATGTGGAACTTTCAGTAGTCTTTTGTAAAGCTTCATGACCCCACCATAGAATTGACTCTTGGAACTTTGACATCGGAGTGTCCACGACTCCAGTCCGTACACAAGTTTGCTCAGCACCAATGTGATGAACATGTCTTTGCGTTTGTCCCAAGCAATACATCGGTTGTGATACAGGATTTTCCTGTGCGTGGAGAAAGCTTGATGCGCAATTGCCAATCTACGCGAGACTTCAATTTTGTCAACTGTCTTATGGTGCAATTGTCCTCCGAGATGGAGATACCTGCTGACTACATTGACTTCAAAAACGCCTCTGTCACAGACAACTGGCAGACGGGGTCTTTCCGCAAAGTATCTGCGTCGAAACACTCGGGCTTGTGCTCCACGGAAGGTGAACATGGTTTCGGTTTTACCTTTCTTTAAATTCGGTTCCATTTGGAGTTCATGGCACTTGTCAATAAGGATGCTGAGCGCAGTGCAAGCCTTTCGTTCGATACCAGAGTTAGAATCAGCAGCTAAACAGATGGTCAAATCGTCCATCCAGTTTGGGCCTATGAAAGGCGTGTGCTTTGCTTGGCCATCATCATGCTCTGAACGGTACAGGCTGGGAAATTCAATCACAGGGACATGTTCAAGGATCAGATGCTTCTCCAATGCAATCTCGTAAGACCTGAGCAATTTGGCCCACAAAAAGCCAAACACTATGTCAGCGAAACTATCTCCCGGCCTGGAACCTATGGTCGTATGGACAATGTCCTCTTGCTGGCCAATACGGAACCAAGTGTTGGAATGCAGCGCTTGAAACATTCTCTGGACGACAGGTGACGCACCTGCTTCCTCAAGTGCACTGGGCTCCTGGATTTTTGCATGCAACTGGTGCAAGGCGTCTGCATCAAGCTTGAGTTTACCTGCAATTGAAGCAATGTGTTCATCAGTGAGGCATCCACCAACAGCAAAAGGTCTTATGACACGATAAAAGGCTTCGGTCAAGTCAAGAAACACTAATGCAGTGGGTTTACCAAGCCTGGCCTGCCAACGGAGAAATGCTCGTGAAAGGTGGAGTGGGATTCCTACTGGCATTTTAGGTCTCCCTCCAAGTTGTTGTGCTTGCATGTATCTGGTATAGATCGAGTGATGCTTTTGCCGGAGTGCACGATGCACTGTCTTTCCTACGTGACTGGACACAAGGAGAGAACGATGGTTGGAACAATCACGGGCATCACCTTTATGTTTCCAGGCTACTGCAAGACGTCCACCTTTATGTTCGATGGCCTCTTGTCCGTGGATGAGCACCTTCAACATGGTGGCATATGTGAGGCGGGCCATTTCCGTGGCCTGGTATCGGCACAATTCTGGCGGGATTCCATCTTCACCAATGGCTTTGCCAACTGCAACCCTGCGAAACGCAAGTTCAAGGTCAACCAGGCTAGGTACCTCAGAGACAGGAATTTTGAAAGGGCCAGTGCATCGGAAGTGCTCAAGACTTTCACGCCACCAAGCCCTGTATTGTGCATGGGAAACTCTGTCACCTCCCTCCATGTTGCAAAAGTACTCAATCCATCTGTTTTGTGCTTCAATTGGGGTTTGGCAAACATCGCCGTCAGCAGTGCGCACACAGGGCAAACTGGGTCGTTTCTGTTTCTTTGGGTTAGACGAGCCCAAAAACGGACGAAGCCGGTGCAGAATTTCTCCTGCAGCTGTTTTGTCGTTAATTTGCCCGATTTCCTCATTGAGGTGCCTTTGTTTACTTTGTTGGACTGCACGTTTCAGCGCCCTGGCCAGCGCATAGTATCTGCAATTGAGATGGACAATTGAACACCGCACTGTGTTCGCATGACGACCATGCTCATCAATGACAACAGAGCAACTATTGTCATCGGTCGCAGCGTCTGCTTTCCATGCCCAAATCATCAATCTCAGACTACTAATGACAACGACCCCTTTCGGGGGAAGGGGTTGATGGTACAAATCTAAGTTGGTGTTGATTTTGGTGTTTCTAGGATTCATTCTTGAACATCTAGGAAAACAAAAAGAATGCCATTGA
>Ga0126342_10015557_pt1 | contig 13330 bp, 7 predicted proteins | sample Cyp1metagenome_FD_92528 | JGI IMG/M metagenome (GOLD analysis project Ga0126342, IMG submission 92528) | Coral microbial communities from Lord Howe Island, Old Settlement Bay, Australia - Cyphastrea 1 metagenome | ecosystem: Host-associated > Invertebrates > Cnidaria > Coral ...
CACTCCCTGACTAATACCAGTAGTCATCCAAAGAACTATAAAAATGAAGATGCAACGAATCCGAAGTTTCTCCTGAGAATATAAAACAGTTGCGCTTGGTTACAAGAAGACGAAAAACAGAACATTGTTCTTTAAAATTCTGTTTATTAGTCAACTAATAATACTAAGATTAAGATTACTAATAATTATTATAAAAATAATTAATAACAATGTTACTAATAACAATAATAATAATTTTAATAATTTCAATAACAGTAACAATGATGATGCACTTGGGGCTGCCGTGCTACTAATCAAATTTCAACAAGTTAGTGATTAGAAGCAATGCGTCGGCACAAATTTTTTGGGACGATTTGTCTCATGGTGATGTGAAGAAAATATTTTAAAAAAATTTCAGAAATAATTAAGGTTTACAATTTTGAAAATGACAACAATTAGTTGCCTGATGATTGCCTCGTATTTATCCGGGGAGAACAACGGCAGGATTAAAATTTTCTGGACTCGCTCGAAATAATCTTCACCAGGCCTTCTTCTGCACATATCTAGCTATAGAGGTAATTATAGCTTGTATTTTCTTAGCATAATTATAGATAAAGAGCACGAAAACATACTTACACTTACCATAACGCTACATTTGCCACCTCAGGCGTATCAAAATAAGAAATTTCCAGGGGAAAGATTTTTCCTGAGGATATTTCTCTTCTCTGGAAAGTGATTTACCACGCCCACTTCCTGGATCACTGAAACACATTGAAAAGATGTTAAAAAAATCCAGTTGTGTTTCCTCTAAGGGGCCCATTGCGCGGGAGTCCAAAGATTGTAATGACCCACAGTGCAAATATTATTATGACCCACATTTGCATTAGCCCAACCCTAGCTGAGCATTATTGCTAGGTGCTTGTACCGTCACCTGCAGGTCATTTTTCTTCAATTTTAATTACTTTTGGGTCGAAGCAATGGTCGTAATATCTTATTTCGGGAATTCTCGCGACTCATAGGTGTCCTGGCCGGAGGGGGGCAGGGCGGGGGGCTTCAGCCCTCTAGTTTGATATTGAAACGTTATCAATTTGCACGTAAACAATGATGACATGTTTTGTTTTTCGTTCCTGCTACGACCTCTGTCAAAACGTACTAAGCCGCCTGAACGAGTTGTAGTTCTCTCGGTGTTTTCGTTGTTTTTTTTTTAATCTCGTACCTCATTTTTGAACAACAAGCCCAAAATGTTTTAATACTGACTAGAGACACACTCGCTTACAATCGGGGTCAAAGAACGGCTAGTAGACCACGATGGTGTTAGTGGGCAGTGCACGCTATGTATAACAGGCCACAAAAACGGCCCTCTCCTCGGCGCTTCACATCCAAAATCGGGAGAAAAAAATAGTGTTTGAAAGCCCTCATATTGACCAGATCGACTATCTATGTTGAGCGCCTCAATGTTTTCTCTTGTTTTTCGTGGACTTTCCAGTTAATGCATACTGTGTATCAATTTTCTTAAATAAACACGCAGTTGACATGTTAAATGAATTTTTGTTTTCTTTGGGCGATTTTGGAAAAATCTGCCTGCTCCACCCATACACTACGGGGTCTTTGATCTTTTTGGTCCACTGACAAAATTTTTCCAAATTTTGCTCTCAAGTTCTAGTCTTCTGAGTCAGCGTGCTGAATTCTCGATTATTAATTTCCAGTGAAAACAGATGTCACTTTTAACTAGCAAACGAAAACCTTCAACCAACATTTGCTAGTTGACCATGACATCTGTTTTCAATGGAAATTTAACCCAGAAGATACAAATTACGAAAGCGCGCAACTTTCCGTTTTAAGTTCAGTTTCGCACCAGTCCGCACAGTGAACCACGATAAGTGCGTCTGGCAAATACTACTCACGGATTCTTTTTAACTCGTCTGCCACTACGCGGAATGTGATTGGCTGCGGCATTTACCAGAACAAGTTATACCATCTCGCGTAACATGCGATCACCATTTATTTTTGAAAATTGTTTTTTGTAAAGGGAGAAGGGAAAGGAGGGTATGCTCACAGGTTACATCTCGCGAGGTAATATAACTTTAGCGTGAATGTCCGGTCATATTAGCGAGAAAATCGCTGTTTTTTTTTTTTGGGTGAAAACAGCATGCATCTCTAACTCGCTCACGACGAACTGTTTTCACGGCATTTCCGGACTTTTCCGACTTCCGACTAGCTAAAGAAAAGACGAGTTGTTTTCACCATATTCCCGGACCCTTTTAGGCCTCGTCTAGCTACAATTGCCACTGAGAAAAAGAATTTGGAATCTCCTCAAAGCGTCAAGTATCTGAGGAACATTTGTTGAAACCTGGCAAACATACTGTACTTACCGTATTAATTCATTTCGCGCAAAACGAATGCCATTTCTTCGGCCTTGAAACGATCGTCTATAGCGCAACAGGAATACTGCGAGTAATATGCAACTACGTGACATTATACATTTTTCACACATCATTAAAGTGCTTGTCACCGCTTACCAATCAAAAAAATTTCCTGCAGCGTTTCCGATCCCAAGCAGTTACTTTGGTGATGGGAAAAATCAAGTCTGGCGCTGAAAACCCATCGGTCGAATTATACCAAGAAAATTTGTCAGCAAGCTGACAGTTTTTCTCTTCCTACTCGTTGAACGAACTTGCGAAAGTTTGCGAATAATGCCGCCTCGCACGGTTCCCGTCCATCAAGCACGTGTCTCTATCGAGGGTGAGGTGCGAGATTGCGGAAAATTAATTCAGTTTTTAAAAGAACGAGGCATTATACAATAAGCTCTTTTTTGTTTTAATGAGGTGCAAATAAGATGCAAGGTGGTTTTCTGCAATCCCGCACCTTAGAGGAGCTATCGAGGCACGCCCTTGTGGCGGGGAGCAATGTGAGGCGGCTGTATTTGTAGGCTAACGATTTGCTCTTCTAAAAGGCCCCGGTTTTTTTCTTCAACGTAGCCAATTGCGACGTTTCTCGCTTCGCTCTATTCATCTTGACCTACATGTTATGTTCACATCCAAACATTTAGCAATGAACCCGGGCAATGAACAAGATGCAAACAAAATATGCAACTTCGCCGATAATTTGAACGTCACAGGATTATGACACCGTCACTCCGCTATTCATGCAAAACACTTTTTTGTCTTTTCAGGTAGCTCGCGTTCTTTTCAGCAATTTGGTACAGCTGTTTTCACGAAACTCTGCAACATGATTTCATTTTCATAATTTGATAAAAAAAATAACTTAAAAATTGATCATTTTAGACCGACTATGTCGTCTATAACCTTAAGCATGACATCTGTGTCTGTTCAATCTCTTGTTTATGCAATTACCAACGACTCGCTCATTGTCAGTTACAACACTGTATTGTACATTTCCTGTTACGTAAAAGAATTTAAAAGAAGCCGACTAACGCTAACTTTTCAGTATCACACAGTAAGGAAACACCGATGGGGTTAGGGTTTCCTTTTGTTATTGCTGTTTTGGGGTATTTTCTGGTTCTCGATACTACCTCTGGTTCTAAAACGGTAAGTACTAACGCAGAAGAACTAGTCAAATTAAGGAGTATTATCATCTGATATATGCGCGGGTTTACCGCTTTAACGCATCTGAAACCCTTCGGTTAGTGGGAAACGCGTACACGGTTACAAACTCCTTTGGCACGTTTGCCTATTCGATATTTTCTTGTCCATCGAACTACGAGTCATGCAATCGAAACAAGCGAGCCAGGTATTTCACTAAATCATTGTATACAACTAGTTTCCATTCCATGCAAAGATTACGGTAAACTCTAGATCGGGAAGACCAAACGGAAATTCAATACTTGGCTCAGAGAACGCCAAAAATCGGTCGAACAAAACCTTCCCAAGAAATCTGCACTCGCCGAACATTCTTTACAATCTGGTCATACTATCTCGTGGTAATCATCTGCAATATTACGTAGCAGCACAAGTTCGCGAAAACGACGCTTCTTAGATGCTTGGGAAATTAACATGCACGGGCAGAAGTCCACTCAATCACGACAATAGATCGTTTTCACGTGTCGTCTTCATTTTCTAAAGGGCCACGCATTTTTTTTATCCTCGACAGGCATAAGAGACGGTAAATTTATATACGTTTGCAATTGTAAAGCTCAAACGCGTGCTTCGTTTAGAAACCAGTGCATTTTGAATTTCTGAGTTATGGCGGTGCGTGTCATAAGGCGACGATCGAGTTTGTCAAAAAATATGTACTTATCTCATGCATGATTCTGAGCCTTTTCAAAAGTTAAAGCATCAGGAAAAGTGCTTAGGTAAATACCTGTTTGTTCAGTACAGATGATCACTCGCCTAGACAGCCAAAGCAAGTTCCAGATGTTGACACTATTTTCCGGCCATATTGGTGTACCACAGATGTGGCCTGTACATTTTTGCGTTACTTTTCGACGAACATCTCTCGACGAATATCTCTCGTGGCAAGAACTGTCTCACGAGTGAGCGCATATAGTTATTGCCACTCGAACATAAAATTCATATCTAGATAGCCAAAGCAAGTTCCAGATGTTGACACTATTTTCCGGCCATATTGGTGTACCACAGATGTGGCCTGTACATTTTTGCGTTACTTTTCGACGAATATCTCTCGACGAATATCTCTCGTGGCAAGAACTATCTCACGAGTGAGCGCATATAGTTATTGCCACTCGAACATAATATTCATATCTTCTCGCCACCGTGTAATATCCTCTATTTTCTGCCGATTTTAGGCTGAAAATATTCTTTCATTATTCTTAAATCATAGCATATGACATTTCCGTTTTAGAATTTAATGGGGTCTGAGTTACAAGTGTTTCGTATCTAGATTTGTACTGAAAAACTATATTCCTATTCAATAATGCTGATTCTTTCATATGCAAGAAATTAGGCTACTTTATATATGAACATAGGTTTTGTTATTTAAGATCATTCCCCTGTTTTGCTTTGCACATCCTTACTGCGCATAATTTATGGCGTCATTAGCGCGCGCTCGTGCACACGTGCATTGAAAAACATGGCGGTTTGCCTTGATAGTATGCTCTGTCAGTTGAAAAATGGCTAGAGCTCAACAACGAGCATGGGTACCCCACCTTATTTTCCAGTCATCGCAATCAACTTTTCATACGCTTTGCGTGAGAAAAGACTCATCTGATTTCTATTGCTGAAAATTGAATAACTAAGGAAAATAGCGGATAAACTGTGGTCTTTTCTGCTTGTCGTTTGGTAACCATGTCAAGAAATTTGGTTGAAATTTTTATGAAGATTCAGCTTTCTGTCTAATTCAAACCTAAAATGTTTATTTTTGTTCGACACAATGTATTGACTGTAGTTTAGTGGATGTTCTCAAAAATCTCGGTCACCAAAATTTACAATTATTACTAGGAAATTTATACGTTCTTCTAATAAGCACTAAATAATCCTAAAATGGGGCATTTTCAATGCCTCACTGCTCCTTAATGAGCATGGGCACCCCCTTTTTTATTTCAAAATTGAAGTTCTCATGTGATATATATTCAGTGGCCAAAGTTTGAACGAAAGTCTATTGTCACTTTTATTTCAGGGGAATTACCTTAAAAAGAAACAATTTGTCATAATACTTTTTGCGGTTTAGTTTGTCTTTTGTGCTGAATACTGTACATACGTATTACATGTACAGTTCATCGAACTGTCATAGCGTTGATCATTTTGCTATTGCTAGTGGCTAATTTCGCCGTTCAGAGAAAGGAATAATTTTATACGTTTAAATTAAAAACATAAAACTGTATTGTGTTTACAGATGTTTCAACACACAAAATTATATATACACTTTTCAAAATCTCAGCCTCGGCTTTATTCTTAAAAATAAATTTCGCAATAAATTAATAAATAAATTTCGCAAATTCCAGCCTCGATATTCTTATAAAATATATTCTTATAAACGGGTATAAAAAAAGAGTGTATAAAGCCCTGACTCTAACATTTTATATTTATCAAGTTTCAAGACGTTAACTTGGTCTCTAATTTTATGTATGCGGGGATTTATTTCACAGATGGACGCGCTCGAGGACGGAAGTCAAAACGGTAGTCAAAACGGTAGTCAAGCAAACGACCCCAAGAAACTGATTGAAAAGGATAACTGCATTGGATATGAAAAGAACGATGGGTTCTATCCAATGACCAATTTCACAGTGAGAATAACAGGTATGTATTAAGCTACGTTTTTTTCTCACCAAAAAGTTTTTATGTTATTTTAAAATAGCACCAACGAGCACCAACTACCATGGAATGCGCGGAATTTCCATTTCGACCACAGATGACTGGCTTAAAAACGGCATTTTGATTAGTCTAAAACCGCGACTATCGAACCGTTTGTCCAGAATCTGTTGTTGTGCAAACTCGGGGAAAATTGGTTTGTGAGCAACGTGAGCTGAACCCTGGGTGCCAGGGTTTTTTCCTCGTAGGGGGCGACAAAATTAAGCGACGAAGCCGCGAAGGCAATTCGCGAAGCGGCGAGAAAAAAGCTCTCCCCGACTACCACTGCCCGCATCTGGCATCCAGGGTACGTGAGCTGATTACAAAACAAAGATCGTATCTCATGTAACCCATATGTCACTGCCGCGTGGTACCCAACTTGTGAAAAACAATTCTTCCCAAGTTTTAAGAATTTAAAAGCATTCGAGAGAAAACGGTCGTTCAGTGAGTGATATTCACTGGTCAAATTCTTCGTGCTGTTCTTAACAAATGAAAATGTCCAAAGTAAAACGAAAAGAAGGCAAAATAGATCGTTAGGTCTGTTTGTTCACAAAAAGATAAAGTTCCTCGTGTACTATTCTCTTCATAAGTCAAATATGTTATGTGAAAACCAAGATATCTTGTTAGTTTTAGACAGGCAATCGACCGCTACGTGTTCCAACTTTATTTTGCACGCTTTTTGGTGATTTAGCCAGTTCACTCAAAGTTGGCTCTTTTGAGCGCATGTCATAGTTCTTTAACTTTTAATGTTCGTACAATAACTTTTTTTCACTTTGTTTGGCCATTTTGCGCGTAGCTTTTATGAAGTATATAATCGCTTAGAAGACATAAGAAGTCAAGAGAAATATTAACCAAAAGTTCAATTTTTTCATACCAGGGTATGTCACAGAAGGCGACATAGTAACGGGATATCTTGCGAGGCTATATCTCAACATCCGTGAAACAGAAGATGAATCTTCCCAAACGACGAGGTAAAAAGGGGCCATTATTTGCTATCGATTTTTATTCATGTACATGTTAAGGCATTGAAAATGGTTGCCTGAAGTTACAGACGGAGGTTCCTATTAATCATGAATAAAGATGTCTTAACTGACGTCCAGACACTTCGAATGTTCCAGGCTCTCGGTAGTTGGGAGCTAAAAAAAGGGAGAGCGGGAGAAAAAATGAGGGAGGACTAAGGCGAGCGAGTCCTCCTTCGTTTTTATCTCGCTCGTTTTCGCTCGTCTGGAACAGGCTACTTCGAATGTCGTTTGCTTCGCCGTGAAAAAAGGGGACGGGACGCATTGTAAATCCCCAGTAGAGAACTGATTCGGTTTTTTTCCGTTGATTTTGCAGAGAGTATTTCTTGTCCAACAAGATTCTTTCAGACCATAAACTTATCGTTGCTGCGCTTAAGAGCGATGGCATATGGACCCACCCTTTTAAGCCACAGGATCCATATTTGCCTCCATACATATATAACATGTGCCGGGATTACATCAAGAGACCGAGGAGTGAACGTCGAAAAATGACACCTGTGAAAGTAAGTTAATATTTGAAGAGTTCGCACAAGACTCTTCTTACCCTGATTTTATTTTTCATCCAGCTGGGTCAATAGTGACCAAGAATTTAAATTAATTTCTTTTATTGAGCTAATCCGCCTGTTGGTATACATTCGACAGCTTCATATTTGCAAGTTGTCAACATATGCTTATATAGTACACGTAAATTTGAATAAGACTAAATGCATGATCAGTTCTATGCCGCGTCAAAAAGAAATTATAATTAATTATAATTTTTATCCGCCGTTAACTGTTTGCCAACACAGTACTGACTTTAAAACAAAAATGGCATTCTTTCTGCTTAGTGCACTTCGATAAACAAAAGATGACTCGATCCCAGCCTCACGCTGAGTATGACGTTCATTCATTGCGGTCCGAGTTAACCCCGACAGACTCAATGTAAGAGAAAATAGAAACACATTAAACCTTAACAAATGTAATAGTAGGAGAACAGTATCACTGAAACCTTTGAAGGGGTGTACAATTGTGCTTTTGTGCACTTCAATAAAGACTGTTGTCTCATTGTTGTCAAGTGAATGTTCAACTTTTAATTTTATTTTTTTGCTTTCCCATCTATATAGATTGTTGGAAAACAGAAAGACAACGATGTGTGGGTATTTAATAGCAGTATCCAAATTGACCACCGTGGTGTATTAATTCCAAAGAGTGAACATCAATACATCATCCTTGACGATCAGAATATCCTCGATGTCCCCCATTTGACGGGTGAGTAAAAATAAAACCACAGTTGCGGATCCAAACCTTGAACTAAGGGAGGGGGCTCGGATTTGTTTTACTTGCCGTACCGGCATTTCTTCCTTCTGCTATTTTTTTTCTTTTTCACCCAAACTACAGGGGGGTGGGGGTGGGGGCGGGCCCCTACCCTAGATAAGCCACTGAACCAAGTCGAAAAGACACTTAAACTAGGTTGACTCGAATGAAAAGCCAATGCAGATGAGTAAGGAAAACTATGTAGAGAATAAAAAGGGCTATGTAAAAGATCAGCTACGACTCCGGACATTTCATGTACACTTCCTTTGCAATAATTTTTCAGGAAACTATGGTGCTGTGTCAGTAGGCATGAGCAGTAAAAACTTGGTTTGGCATACTGCGTTGATAATGAACTGAAGTGGCCACTTTCAAGAGATTCTAGCTCTGCACCAGAATGAAAGGATAGGGCTAGTTACTTCAACAATAAAAAGTCATGAAACTAAATTTAAATTTACTAGCAATTTCAACAATCCATAACTATTTACACTTCTAAAATGTTTTAGTTTGGTTGCCTTTTTCCAGATGTCGACGATGGAACTTCATTAAAGAAATTGGTGATTGCTCTCAAAGATTTGACAAGCAATAACTTTGGACAAGCAGTTCTAACTCTTGGTTGTGTTGGTATGGGGGCAAACTTCGACATGATCCAGTCAATACTAGGTGGTTGTGCAATGGGAGTCCTATATGGGCATCCCATGTCGGGTAAAACAACAGTGCTGAAAGCAGTTTTGTCGGTTGTTGGGCAGAGTGAAGTCATTCAGCGTAAGTGATTGGTTTTTTTTTTATACAGCTGTTTCGGCAAAGGTTGTCCCACACTGAAAATTTAAGCATACGCCACAAAGCTGATTCACAGTGATAACTTGATTTCGGTTCACGGTGTTTCAGTAAGAAGTAAACGGAGACATGAGTACACGCTTTTGTGCTGCTTCTTTCTATCACGCTGAAACGCCTTGCAGTTTCAATCAAGACACCTTAAGCTACCAGTACCCATAGTACCAATCGGCATTGTCGCGTATGCTTAAACGCTTTTGTGGGACAACCTTTCTCAAAACAGCTGTAAATGTGAGTTTAATTTAGTACCGAAGCTGTTATTAGGGTTGAGGTACAGGTTGAACAGTGAGAAACTATATTTACAGATTTACTAAAAATTAATAAACTTCTAAAAGAAGAAAATGAAAAGACGAATTAAAAACAACAGAATTCTAAAATATATTTTTTAACTGATTGCCGAGATGTTTGGTAAACTTACTAAATTCTCAATGATGATCTGTGGGCTTGAGTTGCGGTGCAATCCTATGAACAAACCAATCGCATTATGTACTAAGTAGAAACGTCTAACGTAACTTGATGTATACCAAGCAAACTGGTTAAATAAAAAGGTTATAATTTTGATAACTGCTTACAGGAAACCATATTAACTTCAAAGTCTTCCACCTGCAGTTGTTGGCGCTACCTCCATTTCTACTTTTTTCCTGTGAGGTCTAACTAGAGTGCTTAGGTGTAACATGTATGCCGGTCATAATTTCCAGGAACAACTTTCAAAGGTATTATGGACTTATTGTCAAAAACAACTCTACCTATTGGATGGGATGACCCAGATAAACCGTCGGAAATGAAGTTGGTGTCAGTGGCGGTATTTAATAAGGTAATTTGCGAAATCGTACTTGGCACCTAATGTAGAAATTTCAATTGAATTTTCACTTGCACCATGGAGAAATGGAACTTCCTTACCGCTAATTCACTCAATATCATTGCGCATTGAGGTTATAGTTTATGTATTTTTTCATAGTGGGGTAAATATTGTGCTGATGTTTTAACATAAGAAGCCTCTCTGGAGAGATTGCGCAATTAAAATTCCGTTGTCTGTTAAAATCTTTATTAGACAGTTGTTATTCACATGGTTATAGGGTGGTGATACAACAGCCAGAGGAAGATCCACGCCAAGGACAATCCCCATCATAACAACTAATCAGGACGCCAATGAGCTTAAGTATGTAAAATTATTTTTAATATGACAATTTTAATAGAATAAACCTAGCTAGAGCATTTCATGGTAGCCTAAATAGCAAGAGTTCTCGTTCGTGTTAGAGCATCCGAATGTCATAGGCTCGGGCCCTTTTGGAAGCACTCTGGAACAGTTGTCTTTTTGTCTCAGTCCTTGACTGAAAAACCTCATGCTCGCTTCTCACTTTAGTGATGTATTGCACCAGAAACAGTATAAAATGCCACTCAACTGGACTCCATGGACACTTGGCCGGTCAATCAATTTAATCACTTTCAACATGTCCTAATTATTCTGTGATATTTAAACAGGGTACTTTCAAGATGGATAAGGATTCCTTTTGAGAAGCCTTCTCCGTCGTACACTGGCAAAGAATTACGAAAAAAACAGAAACAACTATCAGATGCCACAACGAAATCCAGTCAAAGCATTAGCGTTTTAACGTCATTTTTACATAAACAATTAGAGAGTGTCGTGGATGACCCCGTTTATGACCAGATAAACAAGACCCTGGAAGAGTACATTGACGAGGAGGGCGAAGTAGGCTGCTGTGTTGATCAGAGGGCACTCGATATGTACAGCATTTTAATGTTTTCATGTACCAAGGTAAGTGATAGATGATATTATAATAAGTGAAGCAGATTTGAAGTTGAATTTCAATGAAGATTTGCGTTAAAGAACATAGGTTAAGCTCGACTCATTAGTGTCCCACTAAGGGACCCTCTCCTTAAAGCGATTGAGGGGTAGCCAGGTATGTAAGTGACCAGCTGAGGAGCGCATATATTTATTTCTTAAATCTTCACTATTTAAATGTCCTTAGAGGGTAAAAATGTCTATAACAAACATGGAGACTAAATTTACAGAGTTGAAACGTGTTTACTCCCTTAATCAGTCGACCAGTTTTGTTCCTCATGCAAATAACGTTATTGAATTTTATGTACTTCCTGGTCGGAAACGACGGTCGTGCAAACGTGTCTGGGTGTGGTTTAGTTCGAAAGTTTTTCATAAAATAAATCGGACATGCCCTTACTTTGATTAACAAAAGTGTTTCAATTCGTACTATCGTATTACGAAAAAAGTTTTAAAGGCAGTCAAACTTTTAATCGTGAAGAGAGTAAACATGTTTCGGCCAAGTATGACAACAACACAAGTAAATAACATTCAAACCGGAACATATTTGTCACAGATTCTGCAGAAAATCAGCTTAGAAGAAGAGATGGTAACTGTGTGGCAAACTCTGAAGAATGTGGTGTTACCGGGATACTCATCGATCCGGGATACCACGGTGCAGCTCCCCCAAAAAGGAGCCAGGGGCATGGGAATGAGAGGCGAAGAAGTTGGCCTTGCCATAAAAGAGGCTATTAAGACAATAGCTCTGCGAGGGGATGTACGCAAGGTAACTGTGATGCTTAATGCCTGTCTGATACATTTACTACAATTTGTGTGTGATGTGTGTGTGTGTGTATGTGTGCGTGGTGTGCGTGCGTGCGTGTGTGTGTGTGTGTGTGTGTGTGGCAGTATTAAGGTAAAATACCGATACGTATAGCTCTTTCGTTATCTATTCTAAAATCGGTATAATTTATTTCAGTTGTGCGGCACTTTCATCATCGAGAAGTTAAAGCCCTCTGGATGTTCCTGTGGCGAATCCGTAGCCATTGCAGCCAACGACTTGGCCGTCTACATTAGCAAAACTCAGCCCAAAATGTCTGCAGTGACTGGCGCTGCAATTAGGAATAGCATATTCCATGTTCTGAAGGGATGCAATGGCAAACAGGCGACATTTTCGAATGGAAAGAGGAACGCCTCGCATATATCCAGGTCGCTTTTCGGAGCTGACATCTTGATGAAATTGGACGAAGGTAGCAGCTGTTGTTTTGTAATAGTAAGACTAGAAACAAAAAAATTAAAAAAACCTCTTCTGGTTGGCCTGAGGAAAAATTGTTAAAACACGTTTTCTGGTTTGCCAGTATCGCGGAAGCTTGCAGTAGTGGATTTTATGTTTCCCCGAGTGTCGCAGCGTGCCAATTAAGTTATTTGGCAGATAAAAGCGACCGCAGTATAAACATGCTATTGGTGAATGTCAATTTCGGTTTTGTTTGAGGACAGAAATATATGCTCCACACCAGCTAAGCCACTTCTGCTTGTAGACTGTTCAGTTTTGTCTTATAACGTTTTTCAGTTAATGATGCCGTAGCTGCAGCCGATCTACAGGTTCCCGCTAATGATCAACAAGGTAATATTTTTCTTTTGGAGATATTCAATCAGGCTGTTCAGTACTTTATAACTTCCCTCTTGCCATGGTCAGATAGGCCAGGCAGTCTCAGTGCTTTTGCATTTTTGAACCTTGATTTCAGCTGAGGATGCCGCAAGAGGCGAGCTTCAGGCTGCCGCTCAAGTGGATGATGACCAAGGTTATATTTTTTTCATTTAGAGGTCTTCAATCAGTCTACACAGTATTGTACAACTACTCTGTACTACAGGCACATAGGTAGTTTATGTGCTCGAAAACTCAGTGTTTTTGAATTTCTAGTCTCAGATGAGGACACCGCAGGTAGCGAGCTTCAGGCTGCTGCCCAATTGGATTATGTCCAAGGTAATATTGCTTGTTAGGGCTTTTCTATCCTTTAGTACATAGTACTTTACAACCTCCCAGTGTTACAGCCAGATAGACCACGTATACCTTTAGACTCAGCGTTGGCTCCTTTAAACCTTGATTTCAGCTGAGGATGCCGCAAGAGGCGAGCTTCAGGCTGCCGCCCAAGTGGATGATG
>Ga0126342_10015558_pt1:0-5000 | contig 13329 bp, 16 predicted proteins | sample Cyp1metagenome_FD_92528 | JGI IMG/M metagenome (GOLD analysis project Ga0126342, IMG submission 92528) | Coral microbial communities from Lord Howe Island, Old Settlement Bay, Australia - Cyphastrea 1 metagenome | ecosystem: Host-associated > Invertebrates > Cnidaria > Coral ...
CCAATCGGCATTTATTTGTGCACTCCTCGCGTGCAGTGATGAAAAAGAGCAGCGAGCAAGTGAATCCCTTCATCCTGCTTGGTGCCAATTTCCCCAATGTATGCCAACTACTTTTTGTTGCTGCTACCTGTATAGAGAGCCTTCTATAAGCCTTCTATATTGATCATATTTAGGCAGTATATACCAGGTATATACCATGTATATATTCATGTTCTTCAGCAAAAAAACTGATCCCCTGGAATTTGGGAACCAGAAAAGTTCCTTGATTACCATTTGCGACGCCCTCGGCCCTCGTCATTCCGTTATCATTCCATTCCATGTTATTTCCGCTCATTTGAAATGCTGGGAAACATGTTCAGAATTTTGGGGTTAAAGCTTTGAGGTTTGTCCTCTTGATTTTGTTTGCCATTGTGCAGGGACTTGTTGTTTGATTGATGCGGTTTTGCAGGTGATCATGTCGGTGATGTCGCTAGCGATTCCTGAGCACATGGCAGATGTGTTGGACGAATGGGGTGCGGTAAGCTTGATCTTGGAGAAGATCATCCTGGGTGCCTTGGTTGAATTCAAAGCAGCGCAGCATGGTTGAGATCTCAAAGGCCTCTCGCCAGAGTCTGGAACTAATTTGAATTGCAGGGCTGCAGCCGATACGCAGAATGATGCAGAATGATGCAGAATGATGCAGAATGTGATTAGAATGATGTGGAATGATCATTTTTAACTTTGCAGTGATGTGCGGTGAGCTTGCATTTCTACAAATCGATGTGCAGGACACCTGGGTGAGCATCACCACTCGAGCATCGCCTTGCCGACAAGCTGGAGCGCCCAGATTTTTGTGCGACCGTTGAAATGCTTGGAGCCAAATGTTTTGCATTTTCTGCTTCTTCCTGTGCCATATTGTGCCATCCTGATTTCTACACTTTCTACACTTGAACCTGGTAACGCCTGGTAAGGTGGCTTAGATCTGCGACGTTGCCACTCAGAGCCATGAAGGCGGCATGCTGGGGTCGCTTGGTCGCTTGGGTCGTTTGGGTCGCTTGGGTCACTTGGGTCTTCCTGGTTGGTTTGCGGCGACCTTGGCCAGGCTGGGCACCAGCACCGCCAGCAATTGGCTCTTAGAATCTTTGAATTAACAGCACCGGCGTTAAGTGCTCTTCTCACCTAAGAGGTGTGTGCAACCGGTGTAGGTCACAGGCCACTGCTTGCGGCTGTGGTTGGATTGGGCTTCAGATATACAGGTTCAAGGAGCAATGGATGCAGCCTCATGGTCATATTGGCCAATTTTGCAATATAGGTTCTTCCGTGTTCGGAAGGTCATATTTGATACATGCGTTTTTTCTGTTTTTATCGGGCATGCGGTTTGATTCATGGATCCGGGACCGAGTTGGATAGTCCTTGCATGGAAAGAGGCCCATCCAGCCGGTGGAGACACAGCCCTCAAAGAGGGAAGGGTGATATGCAGGCCATGCGGAGGCACAAACCAATTTTTCCCTCTGCGCAGAGTCTGACCAGATTTAAAAGTCCGAGTGCTGAATATGCTCACAATCCGATGGACTTCAGCCCGGCTGAGATCAAAGGTCAGGTCTATCCTCTTTTTTGGGGCCTATTTCAGATACCAGTGAGATATAGTGAGATCCCTCCTTCATGCACACTCAGTCGCATGTCATTAAGACAGGCTGGGATAAGTCAGCCGGCAGCATCAGTTCATCAGCGTCAGTCCACTGGTCGATTAGGATTAGGCAGCTGTCAATCGGTCTGTATATATATATACACATAGTGTGTGCTCAATCAGACTGAAAGAGACACCGCCTGCAACACCAATCCGAATGGGAAACAGTTTCATTCCAGAAAAACTTTCAGGCTACTGTGGTGTCAACGTTTGCCTGGTGCTCGGCAGTTAAAATTGATGTTTCCTTCTGGTATTTGCAAGCCTTGATCACCAAGTATAGCTATGCAACATGTGTCATGTGACGTATCCCCGCCAGGCTTCAACACACTGGGACTGTACCTCACGAAGCATGGCAGCGCAGTTCTAAACGTTTCTGTGGCATCTTTCATCATTTTTGCATCATGAACCTGCCGAAGATGGATCAAGTCGCGAAGTCCGCAGCGGATAAGCCGAGCAGATCAGCCTGATGCCAGGCTTTAAGCTACTCGATCTTGTTGCCATTTACCACGGCCCTTTTCTTCACGCCTTTGCTTGGTCCATATCAGGCGCTTTCTCCAGATGTTTGTTTGCTTTTGTTTTTAGCTATACTATATTTTGATTGAAACTGATTGACGCACCGGAAAATGTCTATAGGTGGGATGTATCAGCCACATGCCAGACAGGAACCACTGACGCGCGATGCATACTTCACTTTCATTGGCCTGGTGGTTACCTTGTTTGGCTTCGCCATCTACCAGCTGTGCGCCTACTGAGATGATTCTGAGATGTTGATAGGAATGAAATGGAATGGAATGCTTCGGAGATTTGCCTTGACCCTCACAGGTACAGTCAGCAAGTGGGAGAATCGCGACGTGTGTGAGCTCCTCAAAGCCGACTCACTGTACATTTCACACACACAGATATATATGTGTATATATATATGCATGCTCAGCGCCCTTAAATGGACTTACCTTTTTCCCATCTTCGCAAAACATACATGAACATATATGTCTGATCTAAGTGTCGGCCTTCACGATGACTTTCTAGCCATCAGGAACTGACACAGACTGTTTTGCCATTGCTCTTCTGCTGTTTCTTTTTATGAACCACATTGTTGAAGCATACATGAACATAGTTTGTCTCCAGCAAAAACTGCCTCGACGCTATAGACGGCATCAGCATGAATGATTGGGATTGAAGCATCAATAATTACACATGAGAAAATATCTCTTTTAATATTGATAATAAAATGACAAAAAAAACATGCGTTTATATTTATGAGTATCGCTTTGGTATCATTCACTGATGTCTGACATCCTTGTCTATCTTCTCTACTGCGATTCCGGGTGCGCGATGGAGAGCCTAGCAGTTCTGGAGGAGTGACCGGCAGCATATTCATAATATCAGGTGTCGGGGGAGGCGGCGAGGACCAGGAGGAAGCGCAGACATAGGAGTTCTTGGTGCCAGTAGGGGAGAGCGACTGCGATCTTCGCGGTTGGAGTGGTTAGGCCGCGCGTTTTCCTCATCGGACCACCTTACTTGACTTGTGTGCGAACGTGTTTTCTATTTAGCCAGGTATACGTCACAAAAAGTGCACAAAGTAGCTGCGTGCAGGCAAAAGACTCCCAAGAATCATCTTTGAATTCGTACTCGCGCTCCTCCGATGGGGAAAGATCCATGTCAGACACTTCAATGATCTCAGAAGCATCGTTTAGCCTGGGACAACACCGGTTGTGTGTTTGTTCGTATGTACACAGTGGCGATATCGTACAACACAAAGACTGAGAAGAAGCAACCTAGACAATTAAGTTTAACTGGCGTATTATTGTGATTACATTTTAATATACATAGTGCTTATTTTCCATGGTGTTTGCATAGTTTTTGACATATGTATATTAGCATATTAAACATTTTAATAGCAATGTCCCTCAATGGACCTTGGGGTAGGTCCATTTGAGGGCGGTGACCATGTATAATATATATATATATACATATATATACATACATACATACATATTATATATATATGCATGACCATTTGCCAAAAATAGTTGACACAAGTTTTGTACTAGTTTCAATACAAGTGTTGATAATTAGTGTGGATCTAGTGGTTTTTCCTCTTCGTTATGAGGAGGCACGCAACTAAATTCACCAATCCTGCAATGCAACGCCAGCAAACCCGCTAGGTTTGCTCTAGTTTTTTTTCCCCACACCCATCAAAATGTAACACTTAGCTCCTTAAACCTAAGGATGTCTTAGTGAATTTCTGTGCTACTCAACGATTTTTCTATATTTTTGAGGTTGCGGCTCAACTTTGCGAATTTGTACGTAATTGTACCCGATAGATCCCCGCTAGCAATGCGCTAGCAAAAGTTTCAAAAAATGGCTTTGGTTGACCCGCGACCCAGTCGCCACCAGAGAACTTGTAGTTTATCCTGTCTGACTGACAAAAGCAACAGTGACAGCGAAGGCAACGACCAGCTCTGCAGATATTCCAGTTCCACCACTAATAACTAGCAGCGGCACCCACTTCATATAGACGCGCGTTAGCATTTACTTCAGCTTGTATCTACGGTTTCAAACATGAAAGAAAAATGCAGGGAGGGTTTCAGACTATTTAGGTCAGTCATGTTTTTCAAGGCACAATAAGAAGCGGCATGCAAGGAATTACGATTTATCAACCCAACCAGGACAAGACATTTTGGCAAAGCGTCATATTTATATATAATTATATGTATGTGTATATATGTATGTATGTATGTATGTATGTATGTATGTACGTATGTACGTATGTACGTATGTAAGTATGTAAGTATGTAAGTATGTAAGTATGTAAGTATGTAAGTATGTAAGTATGTATGTATGTAAGTATGTATGTATGTATGTCTGCCTGTATGTATGTATGTAGGTACGTACGTACGTACGTATGTACGTACGTACATATGTACGTATGTAAGTATGTAAGTATGTAAGTATGTAAGTATGTAAGTATGTAAGTATGTAAGTATGTAAGTATGTAAGTATGTATGTATGTAAGTATGTAAGTATGTATGTATGTATGTCTGTATGTCTGTATGTATGTAAGTATGTATGTATGTCTGTCTGTCTGTCTGTATGTATGTATGTAGATTGTATTATCATATGTCAGTATTTCCTTCTAAATCGTGAGTGAAGATGGAAGGATCGGAATGGACCAACGAAGTCCCTGCACCGAGGCCTTCGACACCCCTCCTGTCGCCAACACCTGCTTGCCCTTCAGCGTACGTGCGCCCAGTTGGAATCTCCGGCTTCACCTTTCACATTTTTAACAAACACGCTGACAGTTTCAAAAGTTTTCAGGGTTCTAAACAAGTTC
>Ga0126342_10015558_pt1:10000-13329 | contig 13329 bp, 16 predicted proteins | sample Cyp1metagenome_FD_92528 | JGI IMG/M metagenome (GOLD analysis project Ga0126342, IMG submission 92528) | Coral microbial communities from Lord Howe Island, Old Settlement Bay, Australia - Cyphastrea 1 metagenome | ecosystem: Host-associated > Invertebrates > Cnidaria > Coral ...
CATATATATATGTATATATAACCCCAAAATTTCCTGTGGCAGTTTTGTTTTTTGCCATTACAGGAGCGACGGAAACGCGTTCTGGATCTGGACTTGGACCTCAGCACCCTGAGCAAACGAGAGGAAAAAATGAGAAGAGTTGCGGAGGTCACGCCAAGGGAAGCAGCAAACTGAGTTTGCCATGAAGCAGAAACGATTTGTGATACACTGTGGTCATTTTCTTCAAGGTATCTTATCATGTATAACACAGATCGAACGCGATTTAGCATTTTTAAATATTGTTGAGAACATGTTTGAATTTATTGAAACTGTTCCGTGTTTTCATGCCTTTGGAGGACGACCCGCTTCTCCAAAAACGATCTCGTGAAGACTTTGTCCAGTGCCTGCGGCAAGTTCGGGGGCGTATTGGTTCCATCCAAGAAGAGGCTGGGGAGATGAAATTTGTTGAAATGAGAGAGAAGGAGAAAAATGTTAAAAAAAACTTCATGAAAATTCTCAGTGTTATGTCTGAGACTCGGTAGCTGGATGGAGTCATTTCTGCGACCAGCACAGGAGTTCAACGATGGTTTGGATTTGAGTGGCTTTGTGGAAAAACTGAAGGGGGTGCTTGATGAAGTGACCTGACAGATCTTGACGCACTCTCTGTGTTGGATCGCTGCGAGCCGTGCAAAAGGAAGAGCGCAGTCAGTTTGACGCCACTGCAGCCGGTGGGGACGAATATGATCAGTTTGGCGAGCCTAGGTTGCCTTTTTGCATGGCAGCGTCGCAGCCCTTAGCACCATCCAGAAAAACCATGCTTGCACCAGATTCAGCCAAACCTAGATACAAAGATAATGTGTAGGTGTTTGAGGGGCGTTTCAAAACCATGCAAAATAAACTGCTTTGTAGACGTTCCTTGGCATGAAGCAGCGCAGCTCATGCTACTTTGACATACTTTGACCAGTGTAAGGGGAAAAATTCTTGACATTGGCTGCATTGGCTCACAACTTGCAGTTTCTTGAGCCTTTCAGCTCCTCATGTTCTGTAACAACAGAGCCGCATGATAGCTGGGTCGCAATGGCTACCAGACATTCCTTTCCCAGCCTGAAGGACCCTGCAATGAGAACGAACATGTGACGGTGGTGTGATATTGGCTAAAGTGCAGAATGCACAGTTGCCACATCAATCCGAGAACGTTAACTGCCCTTCCATTTTACAAGGTCCAGATATCGGGGCGTGCAGGATGTCTTCCTCATTAAAGCGCAGCTGGAGCGACCGTAGTTGTCAGACCAGGATTCAAAAATGTCCCTTGGCATATCTCGTGCCTGTAATTTTGCCATTCTGGCTTTGCACTTCTTTTGAGGCCGGAACAAGACAAAACAAGCACACCTAAACCGCCAAACAACATGCTGGTCTTTTGATTTTGTCCGTGCCGTGCTGCCTAGGCTGGTTCCCTGTAAAAGTGTATTGGGACACGGGTCGCCTTGGCATGAAGTTGGTTGAGCAGGATGGAGTGTTGGTCGTAAGGACGGGGCATTTGACATGCATTGATCATTTTGGCCGCGTTGATTCAGCCCACCATGCGTCGATTCTCTTTTTGATATCTTTTGGAGAGGTGGGCTGCTGTCAGCTGGTAGGAGAACGCAAAAGGGCACATGGGCAGATGAGATGAAGCTGCGCATCGGGGATGAACTCGTGAGTATCAATGGACAAGCAGTGTCACAGCAGCTTTGTGGCACCATGCTTTCAGGGGCACTTGTTAAGTAGCAGATCGCCAGAAACGTGGACAAGTGCTGGGTGTTGAGCAATGTCTAGCATGCAAATTTTTTGTTTCTGCTGATTTCATTGCAAGGATGAGGGAGCATCTTGGTCGCTATAGCGAGACATTTCAGGGTGCGAGGGCGCATTGGTCGGGCATGGGCTAGCGAGCTGTGTCTCTGTCTTATTCTGTCTTCCTTTCAGCAACGGCTGATTGCCTGTACCACTGTACCTGTACTTCATCTCGAGGACAGTCTTGGAGTGTCCTTCCCCCAAAAGGTCGTATGCATCCGTACGCCCCGTGTGCAAACTTGCTTGCGCACAGAGAAACAAGCAGACAGAAGTATATTCGCACATGAAATGCATATGCAGAAACAGAATCACAGGCGGAATCATACATCTAAATGGTCCACATACCATCGCATACCACTACTTGCATTACAAACACCCCTCAACTCACATCACATGCATATGCAGATACTGACATAGAGACTTGCATGCAGATTGTGCAGCAACAAGTGCGCACACGTGCAAAGACTCACAAATACAAAATCAGGCACCACATGCCACATGCCCACATGCCCACTGTCGTCCATCAACCTGCTCAAATCCGAGATCCATCCAAGCATCCATACCCCTTTTGGATTTCAACGAGTTCGTGATTTACATCGGTTTACTATCCTTTACTCTACGCTCTTTGAATGTTTTTGATAGTTTTTGTGACTTGCGGTCTTGCAGGGCTTCAGAACTCTGATTCGACTGAGGGAGGACTGCAGAGATACGCTGCTATGGCGACGGCCTCTCCGTCTCACTTTCGCTCGTCTTTGTCGTGCTTCTGCTACCCCGCGCCTGCGGAATCGGTGTCTTGGTTGATCTAGGTATGATTCGATCTACTAATATATATATATATATCTGTCTATCTGTCTATCTATCTATCTTATATTATCTTATCTTGTCTTATCTTATCTTATCTTATCCTATCCTATCCTATCCTACCCTACCCTACCCTACCCAACCCTACCCTACCCTACCCTACCTACCTATCTATCTGTCTGTCTATCTATCTGTCTGTCTATCTATCTATCTATCTGTCTATCTATGTATCTATCTATCTATCTGTCTGTCTATCTATCTATCTATCTATCTACCTATCTATCTATCTATCTATCTTATCTTATCTTATCTTATCAATCTTATCAATCTTATCTATCTTATCTATCTTATCTATCTTATCAATCTTATCAATCTTATCAATATTATCAATCTTATCAATCTTATCAATCTTATCAATCTTATCAATCTTATCAATCTTATCAATCTTATCTATCTTATCAATCTTATCAATCTTATCAATCTTATCTATCTTATCTATCTTATCTATCTTATCAATCTTATCTATCTTATCAATCTTATCTATCTTATCTATATTATCTATCTTATCTATCTTATCAATCTTATCAATCTTATCTATCTTATCAATCTTATCAATCTTATCAATCTTATCAATCTTATCAATCTTATCAATCTTATCAATCTTATCAATCTTATCAATCTTATCAATCTTATCAATCTTATCAATCTTATCAATCTTA
>Ga0126342_10015559_pt1 | contig 13327 bp, 8 predicted proteins | sample Cyp1metagenome_FD_92528 | JGI IMG/M metagenome (GOLD analysis project Ga0126342, IMG submission 92528) | Coral microbial communities from Lord Howe Island, Old Settlement Bay, Australia - Cyphastrea 1 metagenome | ecosystem: Host-associated > Invertebrates > Cnidaria > Coral ...
CATTCTTCCCGTTGAGGTCCGGCAGTGCCCACTGCGATCCGGAAGTCGCGGTTGAGGTCCGGCAGTGCCCACTGCGATCTGGAAGTCGCGGTTGAGGTCCGGCAGTGCCCACTGGGATCTGGACTGCGAGGAGGAGGCGGCGGGTGAGGAGGCGGAGGAGGCAGAGGAGGCGGAGGAGGAGGAGAACAGCTCTGATAAAATCTAGCAACCCTCACCTGTCAGGCGGGGAAAAAAAAACTTCAGATGGTAAGTTTGGCGCGGCACGGATCGCAGGCTATGGACTCCTCGAAGAATTGAAGCTCTTCCGCTCGTGCAACAAGCTGAAGCCGCTTGGGCTCGGAGATCCGTTGGTCAGCTGGTCATCTGGCTGTGGTAAACCCGTCATGTCATAGATGCCCAAAATCACAATTTTATGGCTATAACTACCCAAAAACTGGTAGTTTGATAATTGGGTGTCCCACATTATAGGGTGACTGGTTGGTGGTTTGGAACATGAATTTTACATTTTTCCATATATTGGGAATTTCATCATCCCAACTGACTTTCAGTCCATCATTTTTCAGAGGGGTGGCGAAAAACCACCAACGACGGGTGCCCGAATCAACAAGTTACGTGCGAAGTGCTCCCAGAGGGTCAACAATGGTGAATCAACTGATTGTGTGGTTCCTCCAGATAGAATACCATATATATATATATAGGAAATATGGGTAATAACACATAATTATATTAAGACACCTATATAGATGTAGTGTGTATATATATAATAGATTGGATATAGATTGGTAATTATTGGTATTAAAACATCATATTATAATATATTGGTAATATATATATATATTATATAATTAGCTATATTGTCTGTCGTATATGGGTAATCAGTAAAATAACATATATGGAGATTGTGTGTTTCCTCCATAAATATGTATATATATATATATACTGGTACCTGCCTCCATAAGTATTGATTGTTGTTAAGCAGTCGACTTGGTCCAACAATTAATATTCTGGTTGGTGGTTTCAAACATGTTTTATTTTCCATGATATATGGGATGTCATTCTTCCCATTGACCAACTCATATTTTTTCAAGATGGCTGAAACTTGAAACCACCAACCAGTATATATATACACAATACATATATTATATGATATGTAGACACAATACCTTATGCATCATTGCAATTTGGCAGGGCCTGAGTCGGCCCCACTGAGCCTGAGTCATTGGGCCCACAACTTGCATAGCTTGACACCTGAAACCAGGGCTACTGTAGAACATCGTGTCCACTGAGTTGATTTGTTGTCATCCCGGTATCCCCCCCCCCCCAGTTGTTTGTTGAATTACCCTCTGGTAAACATACAAAAAAACGATGGAAAGATCCACCATAGCTAATAGCTGGGTAAATCACGGTAAATCTACTATTTCAATGGCCATTTTCAATAGTTTTTTTTGTATGTTTACCAGAGGCTACTGCGGGGCTTGTAACAAACACTCTACGATTCTCCGCTGTCCAAAGATCTGTCGATGTCTCTTTCTGACCCGGGCAAGAGACCTTCCTCAGTATCATTGTCTCTTTGGATTGGTTTAATGGTAACTCCATTTGATACCCCCAATGGTATGATCCATAGTATAGCTAAATGAACTTAAATATAGTTTCATATTTCATGGTATAAAAACATGGTAAGTCCCATTCTGGTTGGTGGTGACTGGAACCATGGAATTTTATGACTTTCCCCATCTATCGGGAATGTCATCATCCCAACTGACGAACTCCATCATTTTTCAGAGGGGTTGGTTCAACCACCAAGCATTTAAGGGAACATGGACAGCTCCAGATTTCATGGTATAAAAAGATGGGCTTCCGTGCTTCGTATCGTCCTTGAAACTTTCAACCAATCAATTGATATAAAGAAATCACCCAGGTATTTGGAGATTAAAAGACCATTCCCATTCGATCTCCATGATATCCCCAATGCATCACCATTATAATACCACATGAAATGACCATTCTTGAACTCCTAAATGGCATTTAATCCCATTATATCACCATTAAATCCCATTATATCACCAATTTTATGATTGCATTGTCCAAAAAAAACATCTCAAGTTATGCATCCCAATGCGAACTGGCACGGATGAGATCTGAATGTCAGGCGTGCCTCATTGACCACCATCGCCAGCCTCTTAGCCGATGTGCCTTGGCAGTTTGAGTTTGACAGTGGACCTTGGCGATGCCAGGAGGACTTACCCTCTGGTGTAATGGATGTCCCAAGTTCCCATTGGTTGGTTGATTAATAGAGGGGTTTGAAGAAACCCCTTTAACAACAGGTAAATGATGGTGGTGTACCAAACCGGTCCCTCTATTTTTTCCAAAAGGACATTATTGGACGGCGTAATGGTGATGTAATGGTTTAACCATGGGTTAACAATGGTGAATAATGGGATGATATGGGATTTATCCTCTGGAAATGACCAACAGTTTGCTATTGAACATGGCCCATTGAAATAGTTGATTTACCGAACTTAAAGATGGCGATGTTCCATGGCAAACTGTTAGTTCACCAGAGGGTAATATATGGTAATATGAAATATATGGCTATGAACCAAAAACCTGGAAATCTACAAGGTGGTGCCCCCGTTCGATAGCTAAGTTGGAACATAGCTCCAATAACTATATGGTTTATAGGTGATAGCTAAGTTGGAACATAGCTCCAATAACTATATGGTTTGTAGGTGATGTATCTATAAAGTTAATGGGCTTACAACCAAATTATAACTGGGGGGCACCACCTTGTAGGTACCTTAAGGTAGCTGGTGAATGGATGGTGATTTCCCCAAACAACCTGGTAGATTTTCACAGTTCGACCCTGAAACTAACCTATGTCTTGGTGGAAATTATAATCTTGAAGCCCCTATCTGCCAGGGTCTATGTCAATTTACTGGATAGTAATAATCAAATGAAATTAATGGGAGTAGTTATAGACCAATCATTATTATACTACCCCTTGAAAGAAATGGGATTATACACTACCTAGAGTTAACACCTGTTAAGTTGATGCTTATATATATATATATCCAAACAATACCCTCAGGGAATGGGACCCTCAGAAGAATGACTGCTAGTCAGGACCACGCCTAACATGGCATGGGAACCAGTTTTAAACAAAACAAACTGCCATTATATGATATTATATGATATGTTATGATATTTTATGATATACCATTCAATATGAGGGCACCTTGATGTAGAACATCACGGCACCTCGGCATTTGGGCTGCTCAGCACCTCAGCACGGTCGACCTTGGGACGGCCAGGAGCATGTGAAAGCAGCGCGGGATTTGTTTGCAGGGTGGCCCTGCGGCTGCGACGTGGCGACGTGGGAACATCCCCATGTCAAAGACGAGTTCATCATTTGGGGGGGAAATTTTGGGGATCTCCAAAATGGATGGTTTGATGGTTTATTTCATGGAAAATCCATCTATAAATGGATGATTTGGGGGTACCACCATTTATGGAAAGCTCCATTTATAGAGTACGGAAAAATTGGGATGAATCAAGTACAAATGTCCCACTCAGAGCGAGGCGTTCCGATTTTTGCGTGACCTGAGAGATGTTGAGATATTTTTTGGAGATTTTTTTGATTCATGAAGGGGATCCAAAAGATTGATATTTGATTGTGGCTGTTCTTTTGAACCAGAACTGCTTGGTGGTTTGGAACATGAATTTTATTCTTTCCATATATTGGGAGGAATTTCATCATCTCAACTGACTTTCATATTTTTCAGAGGGGTAGGTATACCACCAACCAGAGAAATGCATGACATGTCGTGACACTGTCAGTCCGCCATCCATGTCCCATGTCGCCAAAAAAGACTGAGACCTGGCGATTTCTTAGACCTGGGACCCTGGGAAGGGTGAAAAATCGTTTCGGAAAACCTGAAAGATTTGAGATGATGAGGTTTGAAATATAAATCATCGTTTCTGGGCAGAGGAAAAGAGATATATATATATCTATTTACTATAGTTTTATAACTATCCTCAAAGCCCTGGTTTTCTGTAAAACTGCAAATCCTCCTGTCCTAAAATCCGTCGTCTGAAAGTTTTTCGCTCAGATCAGCATGGACCTGGATGGCGATGGCCAGATCTCGGCTGCTTTGCTGGAGGCGGAGGTATGCTGGATGTGAGGAAATCATAGAAACTGGGACGTAGATGAAAATCATACTGGCTGGATTAGAAAATCATAGGAAATCATTGAATAGTGGATTGGATTATGTATCACTCCTTTTGCTGGGACGGTGGGATGTAAACAATTCCTGGACCCACTACTGCAGACTGCAACTTATCAGTTACTCAGGTTTGGGTCCCAAGGGGGGGAACCACTGGTACCAATGGACTTATTATACCCCCAAGTCTCCTAATGAATGTTATTGGGGGTATCCACAACAGACCATTTTTATGAAGTTACACTAGGGCTAAAAACATTTTCCAAGTATAAACAATCCAATCATATCCAATCCACTATTCCTTAATGTCAATCTCCCCAATATATTTCTAGAATATCATCTATTCCCCATATGTCTAGAATACTACCAGGGGATCCACATGACTCCGACATGACTCCGCTGACCTCGAAAATCTAAGGCGGCAGAGGTGGAGCGACAGCTTCGAAGTCTGAAGGAAGAGGGGAAAGTGGACAAGGCCGCCCAAGATCCACCGGGACGACGTGAGCCGAAAAAACGCCGGAATTTGGGCTTCACCCAACAAGATTTGTAGAACATGGCCAATCTATAGATGATTTATGATGATGTTTGATGATTTTTTTTGGTTGACCATCCCAAAAGAGCTGAGAATTCCTCTACATATGGCAATTTGATGGGAAAATTGTCTACAAATGGTGAGCAATGAGCATCATGTGGGATTCACCCACTGCATCCAAAGAAATCATAAACAAGTACCATGACTGTGGATGGTTGAATGGGGATGGTTTAAGGCATTGCATGAATCCCACATTAGCATACAGGATGGTGCCCCCCAGTTATAAGCTGGTTTAAAAACCCCATTAACTATAGTTATATCTACCATAAACAACAGTTAAGCCACTTATATCTCAACTGAACGCTATCTTGGGGCCCCCATCGTGTATAGTGTGGTATCCTGTATATGTTCCATGTGTGGTATATTTACCTATACATCTCTCTGGGTCATGTTTGGGGTGAATATTCCAACACCAACATCTCTCGGTGCAGTTGTTCACTGGACGGTCACTTCCCAAAATTCGCTGTGATATATATCTACAATGTGAGGCCCCCAAGATATAAGTTGGTTTATAAGCCCCAGTAACTATAGTTATAAATACCATAAACCATAGTTATTGGAGTTATAAACCAACTTAGCTATCTTTGGGGCCTCACATTGTATATATATATATATCTGGATATGACTGATATGACCATAATAGCGACAATAGTGGGAGTGAAATATTGGTTACATATGTTACTATTACCTCACCTGCTCTATTGGGTATAGAAAAGGAATATGATATGTGAATATAGTAGTAAACAATACCGTCATCATATATCATGGGATACCACAAACAATGCGATTTTGATGTGTCCGATGCGTATAACGACAATTTGTGGCAATTCCATTACACGGGAAAATCATGGTAAAACATGGGACGGAATGTGATATACCCTTTTTATATGCAGAGAAAACCATATAATATGTCTTTAGGTGTTTGTTTCATTCTTATAGATAGATAGATAGATAAATAAATAAATATATATATATATGTGTGTGTTTTTTCTAGATGATTCTTCCGGCGGTATCTGTAGTATTCAGTATGTTCATCAAATTCAATCTTAGCGGCTTGGAATTCAATCACGAAAGAAATAGGGTCTGAGTAGGTCAAAAATACCAATCGCAGTCTCGGAGACACCTCAAAATTTCGGATATGCTTACCCTTTGGTTATGACTAACATAGCCATGGAAAATCACCATTTTTTATAGGTAAACCATCTATTTCTATGGGCCATCTATACCATGGCAAACTGTTAGTCATAACCAGATGGTAGTATTTTCACTATATGCACTGTTTCTGGGTCATTTGTCAGACTCCCCATGCGTACAGCTTGCATAACTGGGAATTGCTCGGAAACAAACATGGGATTTTGGACCGAAATGATCTACAAAAACAGCTGGAAATGCATATATAGATATGGCATATCTGGGTAAATTATAACAGGTAAGTATCCCAAAATAGCCTTTTTTTCGGGCCGGTGGTTCGAATTGACCCAGATCCGAATTGTTACCGAGGCAATGAATCGACGGGAGGTAGAACGTGCTTTGGCGAAGTTCGGAACGTGGCACGTGTTTTCAAGCCAGGGATCTGCTTAAAGTGGTGGGATTCCCATGGATTTGTGGCCATGGTTTAACAGATTTTAAGCGGGAAAATGAATGAAAATGACCCATAGGATCCATGGTGCTGGTATATATGCAAACATTTGGGGTATGTTGATGGTAAATGTTACCATTTTTTAGCATACATGGATCCTATGGGTGATAATATGATCAACTCTCAACTCATAGACTAGTTTCAGACGGTCGACCCACTTTTTTTTGAACGTTTGTACGGGAGTACCATGACCAATTTTGGATCATAAACCATCACAGCTGGTGCAACCAATTGTCAACTCGTAGCTGGTGGGTTTGCAGTTTGGAATCGAATTCCGAAAAAGGATCCCGAAGCATCCAAAGCCATGGAATTTTGGTGTTTCTGAGAAGTAAGATCATGGTCTTACTGGTGCGTTTTACGTAGGGTTGCTGGATGGGTTGCTGGGGGTTGCTGGGATTATCAAATTGATAGTTAGCCAGTGGATAGTTAGCCAGTGGATCATTCCTTTATTCCCCACGTTTAGTACAAGTAAGTGGCAGTTGGCTTGGCTAAAAACCAAAGGCAGGCCACTGGATGTCGACCCTTTTGGCTCGAGAGTCTTCCAAGCTTATGGATCCGTTGCGCTGAGGGCCCGCTTTAATGTGGGTATGAAAATTTAGACGGCACCCCTAAACCCAATGATTGATCATAACTGGTTGGTGGTTTGGAACATTGTTTTATTTTCCCCAGTAGTTGGGATGATGATCCAATCTGACGAACTCATATTTTTCAGTGGGGTTGAAACCACCAATTAGCTAGTGATTGATCATAATGTTTCTTACTAAATAGCCAAAATGAGGGGTATGCATCATGTTTATGACAAACCCATGTCAAGTACTTTAGTTTTATTGTTTAAACTAGCCTTTTGTGCCTGCCTGTGTGTCTGATGGTCAATCCAAACATTATGATGTTTGTGTCATGCTTAGTCCAACATATATGTTCTGTTTGTTTTGTTCTCCATCCCTAAAGCTGAGATTCTTCTCCCGCAATGACATATTTTCGGTGGCTGGCTGAACCATCACCCAGGAGAATTCTTGCCATCAGACTATGGGCACGGATGGCAGGCTGATTTCGGTGGTTCACTGGTGACATGGGAAACGCTGCTGAATTGAAGATGACACACTTCCAAACCAAGAGCAGCTGGTCCTAGATGGATCGGGTGTGAGGAACCACCGTGGTTGGCCAATGAGATCTCCTGAATGGTCGCACTGAGGAATCGAGGAATCACAAAGCGATCGCTTTCTACGAATCCATGGGCGACAAACAGTCCAGACCGCGCCCAAAACGGCAAAGATCGGTTTGGGCAGAGTGGAGTTTTATGACGAAGAAGATTCGCTGTCCTGGTTCCATGGTGTGACAGTTTCCAGTTATTCTGGAGTCATTCTATCGGCCAAGGCACCATCGATTTCTGAGATTTCTGCGCGGCGTGTAGTGATGTAATTAGTCGAGTCACTTTCAATGCGGGGTAGTTTCAATACTCCGCATTGAAACTGACTCGATTACACCATCACTACTACAATCTCTGATTGGTGGTGACTGGAGCCATGGAATTTTGAATGCCTTTCCATTCAGTTGGGAATGTCATCATCCCAACTGACGAACTCACTCCATCATTTTTTCAGAGGGGTAGGTGGCTCAACCACCAACCAGCTACAACGATATCTCTTCGGCGTGACTCTACGCCGCGAGGTCCAAGGGTTGTGGCTACTGGATCGGTGGTTTCCTGGGGCGACCTGCGGGGCCCAGATCATGTCCGATGTTGTGAATTGATCTATTCTAATCTACATCTAGTAACCGGCTTGAATGGAATATATACGTTTTTTTGTGGTTCTATCCTCTAATTATGTGTCTATCATTGTCTATCCATCTATCCATTTTTCTATCCATCCATATATCTATCTTCTAAAGTGGTGGAAAGGCAACGTGTGTGTCGTCATCTGGATCACCGGACTTGGCCAGAATGGAGTTTACGGCAAAAAATGTGAGATTTCGCAGCCGTTCCAGTTTGTTTTAATGATATGTATACCGTATATACCCCATCATCATTTCCAGGTGTCAATATACCCATAAAAAAGGACCCTAGCTCGAAGCCGCCTCCAGATGGCCCTGAAATGAACATCCCTTCGGTGAAAACCTTCGGTGAACCACAAAAAAACCGCGATCTTTGCCGCGGTGAAGCCATGTTCACCCAGCATTTTTCATCGGTCGCCACCGGGCCAAGGCGTCTTCCGCGACTGGGACGCAGATCAGAGCGGCCAGTATCTCAAGGACGGTCCAGAAATTTCTCATATTTAACCACTAGGAAAATGGTGATTTTTCATGGTGATTTAATCAGTGATTTAATGGTGATTTTTAATGGTGATTTTCCATGGTTTATTAATGGGTTAACAATGGTGAATAATGGGATGATATGGGAATTACCCTCTGGTTATGACTAACAGTTTGCCATGGTATAGATGGCCCTAATCGAAGTAGATGGTTTACCGTTCTTAATGGTGGATTTTCCATGGCTATGTTAAATAACCAGACGGTATCTGATTTTTTATACGATATATCACGGGAATATCTGGAACTATACAAATTATTGCTTTTATATATTCTGCTATTGCTGATTTGCTGATATGTAATCGGTTGCTGATTGCAGTATGACTTGTTTGATGATTTGGGAATCGCCAGTAGGATGATTATGGCACTTATATGGTATTGAAACAAACCATTTAAGATGAGAATTTAATACCCCCCGGAATCAAACCTGGTTGGCTACAGTTATGGCCATTTATCAGTTATAAGTACTTATAACCCCATTTATAGAATGTATAATCCCATTTATAACCAATTGTAACTGGTAAATGGCCATAACTGTAGGAAATGCCCCACACATGAATGCTTTTTTTCGCCGGGACAATCATCGAACTTTTGCTGGAGGATTTGAACCTGCAAACCATGGAGCTGATTACCAGCGAGTTTTTCGGATATTCTGGGAATATTCTGGTATGACTATATGGTATGTATATCACAGGGATTTAAACCAATGATGTGAACCATCACTATTTTGAGCAGGAATTGACATGTCTATCTTTTTCGGGATTTGCTAAGTTCATCATTTTCGTTGTTGGTGGCCTTATTATGGGGGGATACTGTACCCTTTCTTTGGATTAATTATAAATTGCCACAAGTTTCAGCTATGTTCAGGTGAGTTTGTTATCATAATTTAGCCAGTTTTATATTTGCCATGGTCAAAACATGGCATGTGAGCTATGGTCATGTAATCGTCTAAAGGGTTATGTAAATCTCACTACTGTAGTGGATTGATAAACATCCTCAATATGTGTAGAGAATCAAACTTTCGATCATGGCACATATTGGGACATGCAATAAAAACCTATATTACGATATTTATCAATAGTTGGGGGGATTATATGATTAATGTGTTTATCAACCACCTATTTTGTTTTCTTGCCCCATGGTACTGTATCAGCGTTTTGAGTTTTGACATGTTTTGACCCATAGGAAATAATTATTTGGTTACAGCAAAACCCCATAGGTAACCTGTAGTTCACACCAGTTCATGCTCCCCAATATTTTAGGTTTTCATCCCCATTTGGTTTCAACAATCCCATGGTCACGCTAGACATAGGTTGTTGTTGAGTCGATACAAAACAATGTCCTCATCTACCGGATTTTGTTTTGTGATGTACCCATTCATACCCTGGGAGGATCCAAATACTCTTGGAGAGTTTCTGGATCCGAATACTGGGGTGAGGTTTGTTGTTTACGGAGTCGAGAAAGTCTTGGGACATTTTTTTGAACCCAAGCAACGACCTAGGCAACTGGTTGCCTAGTTGGTTCATGCCTTATTCGATTGCGCCAGAAATGTGTCGACAGCCAGGATCAAGTGTGCAGGGTCGAAATTGTCTAAGTCAACCAACAGCCACTAATAAGGTCAGCATGGCCACCTCTGGAAGGATTGAATCCCAAACGGGACCCATCTGGTAAAGGTTTACATAACTAGGGAAAATCACCATGTTATTAATGGGTTAAATCAACGATTTCAATGGCCATGTTCTATGTCGCAAACTGTTGGTCATTACCAGAGGGTTTTGTTAATTCGTTAATTATTCATCGTTATATTCAATTATATCATTATAAATCTTCCCATCATTCTCCCATGTTCAATGGTTTATCATACCCTCTTATATGTTTCAAACATCATCTCCCATCTTATATGTTTATAGTTCTTAAATTTACCATCTCATAAACGTTTACATAGCTATTCCAGATGTAAACGCTGGTTGGTGGTTTGGAACATTTTTTACTTGTCCATATATTGGGAATTTCATCATCCCAACTGACTTTCATATTTTTCAAAGGGGTACAAAGTGGGCCCCCCTAGATAGCTAAGTTGGTTTATAACTCCAATAACTATGGTTATGGTACTTATAACCATAGTTACTGGGGCTTATAAACCAACTTATAACTAGGGGGCCTCACATAGTAGGTATACCACCAACCAGAACGTTTACCAGAGGGCAACTCTCGCGACCAGGACTTTACTTACACCGAGTTTCTGGCCGCCACCTTTGATAGGCGCGGGGCCCGGTTTCCCCGGAGAATGGCATGGAGGTCGACCTTGACTTGAAACATGGGATTGGTGGTTTCATACTGGTTATGTGTATGTATATATATATAATATATATATATACAATATATATAATATAATATATAAAATATAATATATATATATGGGGAATATGATGATTATCAATGGGATTATATGGGGAAGATAAGAATCAATGGAATTGGAGGTTTCCAAAGTCATAGGGGTACCCCCAGTTATCATCAATTTTTAATAGATGTGATTTTCCATGAAATGAACCAACCATTTTGGGATACCTCCATTTATGGAAACCACCATATACAGAATGTTAAAATTCCTGTAAGGTCACATGTTTTCTTCAGAACCATCCAACTGTGAAGGTAAACGGTTTTGAACCATACCAACAAAGCCACTCAAGATGTGGGTAGAGGTCCAGATCACCCAATCTGTGGTCCCCTTGTCCGTCCGTAAGTTTGGTCGCCGATGCTCTCAGCGACTCATCATGATTGTTGGTCAAAGCCGGGTCTTTGCTTGGTAAATCTACAGGCAAACCTGATCCAACTCGGCATGATTAATGATGGTAAATAGACTCAACCAACAGACAAGCGGTTTTGCTGTTACCAGATCAACATCCCAGTAATATGTTGATCTATTATAATATATCAATTATTTTTTTAATAGACTCAATAGACAGCATCATTACCAAGATAGCATTCTTCTATTCCCATGCTATTCATCTTCTTCCCCAGCAAATCTACGGCCAGGAAGGCTTGTCTTACAGAGGCTGTCTGTAGAGAAGCCTTCAACTCGTTGGACAAGAACAAGGCCAGTGGTTGGCATCTCTTGCTGCTGCTGCTGCTTCTTTATTTATTGGTGATCTTCAGAATATGTTTTTGTTGCTTTTGTTGTTTGGAGTTGTTGTATCCTTTTGTTGTTGTTGTTGTTGCTGGTGTTGTGGTGGTGGCGGTGGTGTGATGATCGTGATGATCGTGATTGTAATTCCTATACTGTTGACAGTTGACAGCGATTGTCACTTGTCACTATTTTGATGATGAATATTCTCGCTATGGTAGTGGCAATGATGATTTTGATGATTATCAATATTGTCACTATTACCACTATTATCAAAATCATGATTCTCATTGCGGTGATGATTTTGATCGTGGCCATGACGATCAATATGATCAATAAATCGATCACACAATGTGAACATGTGATGATGCATATGTTTCAACATATTTCATCAATATATTTGTATGTGCATCATGTATGTTTGACAACTCATTGACCATTGCAAATGAAAAAAAAACATTGTCAGTTCAAAGCTTCCCGCATGTTCCAGATGCCACACCAGATCAGCTGTGTTTGCTTTTATTTGCTACCAAGGCCTTTGGCCTTCCACAGACAACATCATCATGCATTTATCCATTTTCACTCCGAAATAATCCTGCAGATTGAAATCGGCAACAGTCGGTGTTGAAAGCACCAAGCAGATGTCTCGGAATTCAAGGCTTGGTTGCAGAAGATTCCTTCTGCTGTATGGAACACAGAATCTTAATCAAGATTTTCTTCTTATATAGATGGCTAAATTATGTCATACATATTATGTCATAGTGTCAAGGATGTATGGAAGCCATGCATATTGGGACGGGATAGCTCTATCTATACATTGAAGACATAGCTTCAAGATGCTCTATTTGTGTTATCCGAAATGCTATCGGCACCGAACAGACAAGCCAACACTGGCTGACTTTTGCCCTCGCAACACATTGATTTAAATCTAAAAATAGGCCACTGCCACGTTTCACGGTGAATCATCGGCACGCCCACCATTGGAATGGCCATTTTTTGAAAAAAGTGTAACAAAAAAAAACGGTTTCAGACGCACCCAAATCATATCATTTACAAAACTATATATATATTATATCTGATACATACATATATACATATATATATATATTATATCTGATTCATACATCATATATATATATATATTATTATACATATATATATATATATTTATTATATCTGATGCATATATATATATATATTATATCTGATACATATATATATATATATTTATTATATCTGATATATATATATATATTATATCTGATATATAAATATATATATATATTATATCTGATATATATATATATACGTATCATATCTGATACATATATATACCTTCACCTACCATACACGCAAAAAAAGCCAGGTGTGACTTGAAACACAGGGTTTGCACAACAAAACCAGGGTTTGTAAAAACCACCATGTATCCCATCCTAGCCGACTCACGC
>Ga0126342_10015560_pt1 | contig 13327 bp, 14 predicted proteins | sample Cyp1metagenome_FD_92528 | JGI IMG/M metagenome (GOLD analysis project Ga0126342, IMG submission 92528) | Coral microbial communities from Lord Howe Island, Old Settlement Bay, Australia - Cyphastrea 1 metagenome | ecosystem: Host-associated > Invertebrates > Cnidaria > Coral ...
GCAAAAACGCGCGGGAAGAGAACAAAGGAACAAGTACAAGCCAAGAACAGAAACAAGTACAAAACAAGAACAGAAACAAGAACAACACCTCACAATCAGACACGCCGGCAGGCCGGCGGATTTGGTGATTCGATGTGATTCGAATATTCCCATATTTGTGGCATTTTGTGGCTTGTGGAGAGGGCTTCAGATGTTTCAGGGGATGACCCTGTATCAGCACACCAATTGACACTAGGACGGCTCTTTGACTGGTGTAGGTATCTATGCTGCCGTACGTGGTGTCGTGACTACACTTTGCTTGCATCTTGGACTAAAACATGACACGTGTGTGACTTCAACTGCCTGATGTGATTGGAGCCTCGACATGAAACTTGGCCAATAGATCAGCGGGCCAATTCGAAGAAGTGATGAACAATGATGAACACAAATGGCCAAAATCAGTGCACTGACAACTTCGAACAGTTTCAACTGGGGATCTATGATCTCAACGGTTTCAACGACCCGTGAAGCCAAGGTTAGTTGTGATGCTTTTTATCTTCGGTCTGATCTTCAAGTCCCAGGTGGACGCTGACAAAACCGATGGAACAAACAAGCAACACGTGTTTCTGCGGAGTGATTGAACTGTCACGAGGTGTTGCGTTTCTTCCCCATGCCATGAATCTGTTTATGGATGCTTATCACGTTTCGTGACAATTTTCATTGAAGGATGACAATTTTGCTTTGAACTTGAACCAAGTCCTATTGAAGGCGCTCGAAAATCAAGCGTTGGCCGACCGGTACTTCTCCTCTCTATTCCACTCAATGTGGTTGCTTGGCATATTGCTTGGCATATTGCTTTGACAGATTCTTTGACAGATTCATGAGATTTCATGATGATCTAGTGGAGTTGCAGAGGCTTGAAAAAAACTCTGCAATTCAGCAATTGGCAGGACACTTTTCATGCATGCCACCTTATTGGATGGGCCCTCCATTGTTGGACGCCAAGGCTGTTAGATCTTTTGACATGCAGCTGTACTAGTAGCAGCAAGTCTTGATTTGAACAGCAGAATCTATATAGAAGTAATAGAAGTTGCTCTCACTGAGGTCTACTTGGCTTCTCGACTGCATGGGAATTTTCTTTGGCCACCCAACTGGATGCATCATTTATTGGCGTAGGATTGTATTAAAACTCCCCCTTGATTGTTTGCCACATTTGGTCTTTCGAAAGAGGTTTTGGTTTTGATTTTGCCTTCGTAGTTATGTCATCGATCACATTAACATAAAAACTCCTGCGTTGAGGACATCGAAGCTGGCCTTAGCAGATTTATGGCCCAGCTCCTGGAGGGTTTTGGCCCAGTTTGCACATGGACTCAACGAATCGAAAGTGCCGAAACGCGACGAAGGCTGGGCTCTTCGTGCTCTTTATTTTCATCAGCGCGTTCACGGCACCTTGGCAGCGACTTTTTTCGGAAAAACTGAAGGCAACTCAGCGGTGGTTGAAGACTTCCGCCCAGGTGATGAATATGCTCATCGGAATTTTATGTGAGGCGAGACCCTGAAAAAATCACCTCCTGGTCGGGGTTTTTCTGTGCAGAGAGTTTTGTTGAACGAAGCTGTTCAGATCATTGCAATGCTGCAACAACAATGACAAAATATGACAAAATAAACGGGTCACCTACAAGACTACAAACATTACAAACCAAACAATAACAGCTACTGAATTTAGGGTCCAGAGGATGAGGGTTGTGATCAACCTTTGGACTACTTTGAATATCAGATCCGCACCTCTGGCATTGATTCTTTCTGGAGTACTTTGGCCTTAGTGACCTTAGTGGTTTGTTTCTTTTATTGCACCGGATCCTAAGTTTGAAACATTTCATCGGATTTCAGATTTTGACAGATTTTGCATCTTGCTCAGCTCGCTTGCATTCTGTCCCCCGAAGCAACCCACACCCTGACTGGTTGGCACTTGGATTTTTTTTGGATGCTGCGGGATCCAGTATTTTTTGTCACCTCGCACCGGAATTGCGGCCTTCTCACAATGTATTTATTCAGCTTTTTCCCTGTCGTGAGGTGATCAACAAGGTTTCTGATACAGAGAAAGAAGAGGCCAGATTAGCCGACTCGCTTGGGTTTTGCATCTCCTTGTGTGAGAGTTCATTCTTAGCTTTTCGCTTTCAAAGGCTTCCCCTCAGATCTGCATTTGGAGGATGTAAGAAGCGTTTGTTTGCCGTCAGGCTCAAATCAGATGGTTGAAGCGTCATTTGCAAGATATATTCGAATGCTATGCCGGAGCCCTTGTGTGAGCAGCTTGTGACAGATTTTGCTCATTAGAATAGTCCTCAAAGCGAGTGACAGAATGCACAGCGAATGCAAAAGCAATTTGAAATCCGCAGAAACAAGGACGTGAACCAGGACAAACACATTGGTGTCAAAGAATTCGATCTCCTGTTGAAGAACCTGGAATTCCGGGAAACACTTCTTCAGTTCGGTGGAGCACTCAGTCTCATGTACTGATCGTAACCTGGATGACAAGCTGTGACAAGCTGTTTCAGGGTTCGGCGTCGACATTCCGACCCAAGGTACTGACATTCAGACCTTTGGAGAGATAGTCCAGGCAGCTTGGCTCAGGATGAACTGCAACATGGTTCCAACAATTATGAGGTTTTCATTCCTCGTGACTCTATAGAGAAATGAAGCTGATGCAGATGCTTCGAATGTGGTAAATTTCCCGTAACTTCCCCAGTTTCAAGGCTGAATACACCTCCAAAACGAGCAGCATGAGCTTCGGAGAGCTTGTATCCTACGTCCTACGCTTGAAGGCAGAAAACCTCGGGAGATTTGGGCAGCCAGACAGGATTCGTTTACCATTTCAATCCTTTTCATAGCTCCTTGAGAAAGGATCTGCTTAAGGATCTGCTTGTACCTCCCCCAAGGTTCCCTTTGATTTCTTGTCCTATGAGTTCTTGTGAGAGAATCGATTCCTTGTTAGGGTGGAAATGGTGCTCAAGTGACCGACATCGCAGACCTGCGAAAGAAGCACAGTTGCACACAGCAGAATCTCTAGGAGTTCATGAGACGATAGGCCCGATAGGCCACAGAGGTAATTTGATGTAATTTGCGACTCAATGTGATATGTGAATATGTGTGACTCATATTTCCGGCCTGCACCTGCGCATTTTCTGTCCCACCAGATGCACCCAGGGGGGCTCGGTTGAGTCTTGAAGCATCTGAGGTGTGTCAAGCAGCTTGAAGTTCGCCTGGAGAATTCAGGCCTTGATATGTTGACAATGTGTCAAAGCTTCCAGTCGTTAACAACTGGTTGGCGCGTGAGGGATGCTCCACGAGAATTATGCGGCGACCCGACCACCTAGAGTGGAATCGATCAAGGCGCAGAATATCGCAACCATCGGTACAGTTTCTCACGACCTTTGGGATCAACTGTGGAGCACAGCTGGACGTAGTGTCTTCCAATCCTGGAGGTCCGTATCAAGCGTGCCAGGGGCTTGAGGAATTCAGATGTGGTGCCTGGAACAGGCGCAAAGTCACAAGCCTCACTTCTCGCAGATGTGTACCGTGTCGCCGTAGTGCCGTTGTCCGAACATTCCGAACACACTGCGGTAGTTGGAGAGGTAGACAGCGATGCGCTTAGTTGTCGACAGGCCAATCTGATGTCTACTGCAAATGCTGCGCTCTTAGCCACCGTCACTGACCGTCACCGGGAAAACCCTTCAAACAATTCGCCTATGACAAATGGAGTAGGAGAGAAGTGCATGAAAACCTTCAATGCACTGAGCAACCACTTCATCCATTTGCAAACTGTGATCAGCAAATAGTCGAAGACAGTCAAAGACTCCAAGACTTTCTGTCGGGCAGGTGTTGTGCTCGGGAAGCCTACCACAGGGGTGAGAACCCGCGTTGTTCAGGCCTGACATTTTCTTCAAAGTCTGATACCAAATCAAGCCTGGAAAGCTAATGAAAGCTATGACCGCATAGCCAGCACAACCTGACAAACCGATGGTGTCGATGAAACCATGAGGAAGGCAGTAGTATTGTACAGCCATGTGCTGAATGCACCAAAGCTGCAGGACAACATATCTCCGATCTGGGATGAGGCTCTTGACTTTGATCAAATTCTTGCATGTTTTTGCATTGTGCGACACTTACAGGGAACTTCACATTTCAGAAGCTGGTACATCGCAAGTCATCCTGTTTTGTACGATGGGGTCTCGTTCATGTTCGTTCTCGGCAGGAGTTCGTGATGGCTGATTATCAAGCGGGAGAACATTTGCGCTTCCAGCTTTTCGACCAAGACCTTCCACTGCTGAAGGCCGGAACGCCACCATAGCTCCCTGAGTGCCATGGTCTGGTTGTATAATGTTGTATACCCATAGGCCCATAGGGATGGTCATCAAATGCCATCAATGCATTTATCATGATTTACACGCCCATTGAGATTGGATTTCCAGGAAAACCATACCATAACCTTACCATAAGCCACGGTTTTGTCCGGGCATCATCGGGCATCATGTTTTGGGAGGAAGATGACTACCTCGGCTCCGTGGTGCTGGAGAGCAGCCGCTTTTGTCCACAGGGCTTCGAAGGAGAGCTGCGATTGACCGGTGCTGGTCAAGGTGGCTTGGCTTGGCCAACACATCTCCGTTGAGAGTGGTGAAGACGATGGGTTCGAAATGGTTCGAATGGAACGGATGTTCATGGAGTTTCTGTGTCACATTTCCACAGAACATGGTTTGAAGAAGCTTTGGCACGTACCATCAACACACAATCACAACATATTAAACAGAATCAGAGGTACTTGCCAAGGAGGTATAAGAATGCTAAACTATTTTGAGCAAACGTGACGTTTTGCTATTCCGCAGCAACCTGATACCATGCTTTGCAGCTATGCGATTCAGGATGACACTGGTTGTTGCAGGTCTAAGTATTGTATTGATGTGCTCAGCGCAGGTGTGGAAGCATACCTCGAAGTCAAGGTGGCATTTGCCCCGTTCAACGTGTGTAGAGATAACGATTTGTTGCAACGAGTGTTTGCAGATGTTTGCAGTCCCTGTGGATTTTGGTCCTGTCAACATGGTTTGCCTATGTTTGCCTGCTTTTTCGGCTTTTTCTCCTGGATTGAACATGGTTGAGCCAGGTCAAAGTGAAACTGCTTCCAGTGGTAATCTCAGTGAAATCACAGAGTGTGGTCGAGTCTCCCAGTCTTCCGACCGGTGAAAAAACCAAGGACGAGGAAGACTTGGGTGACCAACCCCAGACCTCTGAAACTGTCAACAGCATCTGCTCGAATGAAAGTGCAGGCGCCCCTGCGGGTCTTCCAAGAGTATGGGATGTAAGTTTGCATAAATTTGCTGTCTAGACATGGGAAGAATGTGCTTTCCCATGGGAAACATAATCATATACTATACTCACAATTAGATATGCATGTCGGATTCCGGATGAGTTCCGGGCATTTTGAGAATGAGACACAGTGTTTAGAAAGTTGCTAAATACTATAGCCCCCATTTACAGACCACACAGGCGCACACACGGAGAATGTCAATACCAAAATGTCCCATCCAATTTCAGCTGTTGAAAGGTTGCCAAATCAGAAGAGCTCTGGGAAATTTCAGACATTACATCCATTGCTCTGAAGCAAATTGAACCCGCCAAGCCTCTTTATTGTGCATCCAATAATTTGAAGTGTAACAGCCTGTTGGGAAGTTCTAGTCATTTCTTGGCTGCAAAAAGAGCCAGACGTGTGTACTTGACATCTTCTGTGTGCTGGGTAAGGCTAGTTACAGTAAGCTCAAACCAATGTTTCTTTGGCAGTGTTTTCTGTGCAGCCATCGCTCATGACGTGAACATGGCAGATTTGCACGAGGTGCCTCCAACCTCGCTATGATTCTGGCGAGATTGGATGATGTCTATGCTGTTCAGAAGGGCTTGCAAGAGCAACTGCGGCGCAGCTTGACCATGAAAGTTTGGGCTGCGCGGTCCTGTACATGTCATGTCAAGAGATTTTTCGCAGTTCGTTCGAAAAAGGTTTGAACAGTTTCAGAACACCCAAGTTGATGCAGATTGGTCAAAGTGATTAAGCTTAGCGCCCAGGCAGTGGACATACTTGTATGTGGGAACTCCAAAGCAGGAGGATTTACAAAATAAGACTGGGCTGCTGACATGGAACACGGACCACTCATCAAGTAACTATACTCATTGAATCTATTTGGATAACAAACGCCCGATGACCTGCTGAGCATTGAACAACATTCCGGGCACCCTCCCATCATGGTAGATCTTACTTCAGGTGTTGAAGAACGGATGGACATTGTCGAAGTAGCAGCAGCTTGGCAGACTTGTGGATTCTACGCAATCCAATGTTCATTGCAATGTCCCTTGCAATGTCCCTTGCAATGTCCGTTGCAATGTCCTGCAAGCTTCGTTTTGATGATCAGGTGACCAGGACGGCGACCCCGGACCTTCGAGGGTTCAGCTGATGCATCGCAGATCGTTGCGGTTGTGTTTGTGGGATCCGACGGAGAAGCGAGTGCCCCATTTTATTGGAACATGTCCGAGGTGCTCGATGAAATCGACTACCAGTTTTCCCATGTTTAGCTTTTAGCACCAACAAGTCCTTTGTATTCGTCCAAATATCTGCCACTTCTGCAATCATAATGTATTTTCTGTATGCACTGCACAGTGGATAGCAAGGGCTTGGTGGTTTCGTGGAGAATGCAACAGAACTTGCAAGTGACAGATGGAACAAAATGGAACAACATGGATAAAGATGGAACAAGATGGAACAAGTACTGTACAAACAGGAGGAACATCCTCAAAATGGACATCCTGCTTACAGTTTTGTTGCAATCTTTGGTTTGGCTGGTCACAACTTGTCACCTTTTTTTGTCACGCGATTCGTCTTGCTGAGCTTTGCGAGTCGGCCCGCGCTCCCGGCTTTGGTATTTCATTTTTGGCCCAAAGCGACTGGCCGGAATCGGACGACTATTGGACGTAACGTCCGTGGTCCACTAAAGCCACCCTGTGTCTGTGATGTTGGCGGTGACTTGGGTGCTGGCTCACACCAATCTCCCATGTCTCACTGAAAAAGAGCTGAGAACAGGAGCACAGCATAGCACAGCAGTGGAGATGCAGAGAATAGGAGAGAGGCAGAGATTGGTACAGAATCCGATGAGATACCGCAAGCAGCGCAAGCAGCGCAAGTTCAAATTGCGACCTGCGACATGAGGTGCCCACACCGAGCAAGATGGGCGAAGAGGTGGCGAGAATTAGCGGGAAATTTTTATAGAGATTGACCATTGATTCACCTTCAAATCCCTTTTCATTTTTCAATAATTTTTCAATTCCATGAAGATTGAAACGTTCAAACTTGTCAGCGACGTCGCATTTTCTCGCAGAATGATACATGCATATGCCACAATATGCCACATGTATCCATACGCGGTCCTTCTGAATTCCTTCTTGGATTTGTTTGACAGGCGGAACTTCCTTGCAGCTTCCAGTGGCTGGACGGGAGTTGAGCACGGCAGACATGTCTTAGCTCCAGACCCAAGCTGACATGGTGTCAACTCCAAATCTCACAAGAACGTGTCAAGAACCCAGCAACAGCATGCAACAACTACTGCAGTATAAGCATATTATACTGAATTATACATAACATATAATCTTGATCAGTTTGGTCCCAAAGCTACTGCCTCCGAATCATGATCTGATTGCTCGCTTTGCTTCCACCATGCTGGTCTTTCATACTTGGCTCAAGTTCTGCCTCTCCGAACCGATTGGCGTTTCGCCAATTCCGGTCGTGAGGACTGCAAAACTGTTTTTCCTTTTTGAAATCTTGCAACTTTAAACTATAAACAAACACCAACAAACTTTGTAGATTTGACTTCAATCTATTTCAATCTAACGTTTGCGCCCTCTGAAATGGAGCACTCGAAAGGACAGACATGGCTCAGATAACAATGCAGCTGCTTGGCAGAGTGTTCAGATCACTGTCGACATCCCATCCTCAATGTGGACCTAGGATGACCTAGGCGTGTGTTGGATCACTGAGGTTCTTTCGCGCACTTGGAAACTTTGCTGCACGATAGGGAGGCCAAAGAGCCGCAAAGATGGTAAAGGCAATGTCAATACCAAAGAACACGTTGAGATCTTAAAGATACGTACGTTCAACCCCGCCACTATGTGCAGTCTATTGCAGGATACATAATATGGATACGTTTGGACATTTGGAGACGTTTAGACAGCTTGGCATTCCAAGTCCATGCTTCAGCTCAGGCGCCCTTTCACTTCTCGCCTTCCATGCTGCTGCTGCAAAGACGAGCGCAGAGAAGAATGCTGCAGAGGTCTTAGCTTCGTCACCTGATTTGTTTCATTTTGATTCCATGCGAAACTGCGAAACCACGATCCACAATTTGCTGAGATGGACATCGAGAGTCTGGCGGGCATCACCGAATCTCATTTGAGAAAAGCAGTCCTTGACTCAGAGCGATCCCTGCATAGTTTCTGTATAGTTTCTGTATAGTTCCTCCATGTCCTGACGAACATTTGGTACCAAACGATTTGTTGACCTTTGACCACTTCAGGTGAATGCTTCGGTGGCTGAAGAGCCATCTTCCAAGCAGCTGACTTCTGTTGCAGGCAACTGACCACGAGATCTTGCCACTGTGCCTGAAATTGCCCTTGCCCATCACTTGCCCATCACTTGAAAGTGTTTGACTTCTTCACATCGTGCGACGCACATCACATGTGGGTAATATCGCTATCTCGATGCCTTCGCCAGGTGCGCTGGCCCATTTGCTTCACAATGGCGCTGAGGCCCGAAGAACCAGCGGTAACCGGACATGTTGTTTTTGGTAATGCCCTGCTTTTTCTGTGAAGTTTCTGCTGCAGGGATCCAACAACTCTCAAATTGTGTCGACCATTCTGGAATTGGTCAATGTGACCATGCGGAACAAACTCTTCGCTGCTCATGAGAAGAGCTGCTAGGCCGCAATGGCATCATATAGACGTCATTAGGCGTCATTACAGTCATTACAGTCATTACACGTCCAATGAGATCATATGAGATCCACTTGTGGTGAAGCAGTTCGCCGCTGGACGACTGAGGCTTGCAAAAACTCACAGATGCAGAGATTCAGTTCGAGTTTTGCATGAACACTTACAAGGCCGTGTGATCTGTGATTCCTAGCTGCTTAGCTCGTAGGAGGGTGAATCATGGCGCATCGATCCCACTGCAGACAGGCCGCTGACAAAGTGCGATTCCCCCCGACATCGCCATTAACCTCAGATGTTGAATTAGTGAAACAAAACAGTGCTTTCTTGAATTCTGGCCTTCTAGGGTTTTCTACTCTACATGCTGTGGCTTGGTAGGCTTGACTGGTTTGTGCCCAGGTTCTTACAGGCCAATGATACAAATAGCACTCCATGGTACGAGGCTGGGGGAATGATTGCAGAAACTGGAGATGGTTGACGAACTGCTGGAGACACGTGACACATTGTCGTACCTCAGAACTGTCTCATTGACTCGTCCATGTGGGATTTTATGTGACGAATGTGTCACGTAGCTAAAGCCGGCTGCGCAGGAGTACTTTGAGTCCTATCTCTGGTGCAAGAATTACGAGGCAAACCTGTCTGCTCAAGTCAATGAGTGCGTTGGGGACCCAGAACAACAATGAACAACAGACATCTTATGTGTCGCAGTGATGCTTCTAAAGCAGCACTTTCAGCATAGGAATCAATTGAAGTGACCAGTTTGAAACAACATACGATGCAGTCATTGTGGACCCTGGTGACCATCCCCAAAACTAAAGGATTTTCCAAAACCTGACTTGAGATGTTTGGTTTGACAGGGTCCTGTACCTGTCTTTTTGTGACATTTCGTAGAGTATATTCCCAATGAAATAGCCATTTAATAGGGATAATAATCAGCAAAACCATTGGGTTTAGGGGTACACTATTTTCAGACAAACCCATATATTCTCTTTATAAGATTTCATGTAAGAATATGTGCGCATACACACCTTCCGTGCCACAAGGACTTGTCAAGATTTTCAAGGTGCTGCATGAAGAATCGAACATTCGCTGAAACTGAGGACTACTTCTGTCTGCAAGAGACGCAGACGGTTGATCAAAACTGCGTCGCACTTGATGAGGACAGACTTGGCATGGCCTGACATTTGATTGGTGAGGTATGGATATATAGGGCCTCAGAAGCTAGTCAGCTAGTCAAACAAGAAGAGACACACAATCAGCCGTCCGAGCATTGGGAGTGCTGACTCAGAAGAAGATCCTACTGTAGCAAAACATGTCACGCATTTTTTTCGAGTATTCTTGATGCAAGACTTCCCATTCCATGAGAGTTTCAATGTCAGGCACTCTGTGAGGCGCATTGAGCATATGAGTAAACAACGACAATTTTTCAAATACTAATTCAGTCTTGCTTTGCCTTAGCCTTGCTGAGGGGTGTGCAAAACCTTCATTAGGGTAAGACCCTATACAGATACCCCTGTTTTACATGAGTCGCCTCAAAGTCTTTGAGCTCAGGAATGCTCACTACCGATAGGGGGACGACCCTAATTTGCCTCTGGAATGAAAATGAACAGGTAATTTCGTCTGCCATTCGTACTGTACAATGCATTATACACGCACATACATTTTGTAAGAAACACACGTGTGCGGAGAAATGAGAGTTTAATGCCTGTCGCCAGGAATGCAACAGGATAGACTGTGCTCCCGCGGCTCGCGAGGGCTACAGGGTACGCGGCCTGAATCGGTCGTGGCATGTCGCCTTTAGCAGTTGATTCACAGACTAAAATAGCACATACGCCACTTGAAATAGCGTGAGATAGCTGGGTCTTTTCTGTTCCTGTGGATGGCTGGACTCTTTTCCTTTCCTGTGTTTTTTCTGTGTTTAACTTCCTCATGGTCTTCGTTCTCAAGTTCGTTGGAGATACTGTCGCCAAGTCCTTTTTCTTCGTGTTTCTCTTCTACTACTGTCTTGCCTGTTGCCAGATCCGTTTTTGTCTTTTGTTCCGCGGGGGGATCCAGCTTCTGCAATAGTGTCAACAGCGAGAGACCCGAGCTGAACAGGAGGGCGCTGGAGAAGTCAATAATTCGTTCGGAGATATTTCATAGATACTTTTCAAATCTTTGAAGGATCTCTGAAGAGTTAAAGTCTAGCTTGCTATATGTTGCAAAGCTCGCGGTGATCATCCCATGGTGATAGGCGTTCTTGGAGCGAATGGTCACCAATCTCGAAGGCTACTTGGTGAAGGCTACTTGGCAGATCTTGACAGAATCCTGCTGCCAAGCGGCGACAAATCAGGAGATCTTGTTGGAGAGCCGTGTTTTCGACGCAGTTTGAACTGGTTATCTAAACTATTGGAAGTAGAACACTGGTATCTGTACCTGAACTATTGGTCATATTCTCAAGGCAGTTTGAATGGTTACCAATTCTTGGTAGATTTCCACAAAGCATTATGACGTTTGTGACTGTAAACGACTGTAAGCTAAGAACACCAATTGGACCTTCAACAACTCGCACAAGTGCCAGCCTCAGTGAATCAGAAGCCTCACATATCCATCATTCCGAATCATTCCACAGCAGTCAGCTGAGCACGACACTCCGGATGCTTCCCTGATCTTCCTTGCTCTCCTATAGTTGGCTTAGGTGTACTGACATCATGGGTGAGGTTGAGACGTGCTATAGGATTCTCGGACATGAAGGATCTTCAGTCGGTTCCAGCAGTTGCAAAGGGCTTTGCAGATATTGGAAAACCAAGGAAGTGCGACAACATCACCACGGTGGTCAAGCCTCAGTCAGAGTTTCTTGTCAAAGCTTTCATCGAAAGCTAACAATGGTAGTTGGCAAAACCCCCTCAAGTTGTGATGGATTGCACCAGCATTTCTTTCATTTCGAGGCAGTTCCGGAAGCAGTTTGAAGGCGTTTGCGGGTGCCTAGGACTGTCATAGCCGGCTGCTGCGCACCCCGCGCTACGGCAGAGTCTGGGAAGTGCGAAGAGCTGAAGTCCAGAAGGTGGGGAAACTCCATGGTCATCAAGGGATTTCCAGTTATTGTACGTTATTGATCATTTTTCCTTGGCAAAATCCATGAAGAGGTATATATATATATACATATAATCCATTATATATTATTTTTCAGTATATATATATATAATCCATATTTTTAGAAGCACCCATATGGCCATATGGGGACCCCTTGGGTCACATTTCTTCCCACTCAGCAACGTTCTCCAGGGAAGCCTGGTTGGAGTATGACTCCTGTGTCCTGTCTGCAACGTCCGATGCACCGTGGATACAGTGGCCTCATCGGCCTCATCAAGCTGTGGTGACGAGTATCGGATTACAACGATATCTCAGTACAGTGAAGTACAGTATATATATATAACATATTTTAATATGGTGTATATATATATATTATATTATATATATGTCTCTTTTATTCCCCACATTGACGTGTGGGGTTTTTGTTTTTAGTTCTGTATCCGCTCCTCCTCGTCCTCCTTCCTTCCCGTCCTCCCTCCCTCCTCCCTCCCTCACTCACTCACTCACTCACACTCACTCACTCACTCACTCACTCACACTCACTCACTCTCACTCACTCACTCACTCACTCACTCACTCACTCACTCACTCACTCACACACTCACTCACTCACTCACTCACTCACTCACTCACACACACACTCACTCACTCACTCACTCACACACACACAAACAAACACACACACACACTCACTCACTCACTCACTCACTCACTCACTCACTCACTCACTCACTCTCTCCCCACATTGACGTGTGGGGTTATTGTTTTTAGTTCTGTATCCGCTCCTCCTCGTCCTCCTTCCTTCCCGTCCTCCCTCCCTCCTCCCTCCCTCACTCACTCACTCACTCACACTCACTCACTCACTCACTCACTCACTCTCACTCACTCACTCACTCACTCACTCACTCACTCACACACACAAACAAACACACACACACACTCACTCTCTCACTCACTCACACACTCACTCACACACTCACTCACTCACTCACTCACTCACACACACAAACACACACACACACTCACTCTCTCTCTCTCTCACTCACTCACTCACTCACTCACTCACTCACTCACACACACTTTTGCGTGGCAGGCGTGGCACAATGTGCACTGCCAAGGGGTCGGATGTACGCCCTGGCGTTTGTTGGGGCTCCGCCTCTTTTGCGTGGCAGGCGTGGGACAATGTGCACTGCCAAGGGGTCTGATGTACGCCCTGGCGTCCCTTGGGGCTCCGCCGCTTTTGCGTGGCAGGCGTGGGACAATGTGC
>Ga0126342_10015561_pt1 | contig 13326 bp, 12 predicted proteins | sample Cyp1metagenome_FD_92528 | JGI IMG/M metagenome (GOLD analysis project Ga0126342, IMG submission 92528) | Coral microbial communities from Lord Howe Island, Old Settlement Bay, Australia - Cyphastrea 1 metagenome | ecosystem: Host-associated > Invertebrates > Cnidaria > Coral ...
GCTGCTGGTTTCTTGCTTGTGATAATGCATTTGCCAAAGTTTCTCGTCACACAGCTTGCCTGTTTCACCAGCAATCCCCGATTCTTTACCGGGGTCGGCGGCAGGGGCGGCAGCCCTTAAATAGATATAGATACAGTTATAGCTATAGCTATAGATATAGATATAGATATAGATGCAGATATCAATTTCCCCCCTACATGGGCCCCCACTGTGGGGGTATATTATGTTAAATTATGTTTGAAAGGGAAAGGAAAGTGATTAATAATTTTATAACCAAAAACTGTGGGGTATTGTAGGGTGCCCACGTCAGGCGTGGTGTCAGAGGTTGTTGATGATCGTTTTGCAGTTTGGTTGCTTTGCGGCGATTGCCAACTTTAGCAGCATCAGCCAGAGATGGAAAGGCCGGCATTGCAGCAGGTCGGGCGGGCGCGGTGTTCTTCTCGGTCTCCGTGAAATAGATTGGAGGAGGCGGCTGCTCCCAGGCTGGCTTCCAGCCAGCGGGGTTCAGCCCCACCTCCACTAAAGCCTGGTAGTGGCCCACCCCGTTGTAGAAGACGCGCCTGGTCAGAGCCGTTTCAATTCCCGCCACGTCCGGATTATCATATGTCCACAGGAAAACCAAAAACGGCTTCCTGTAGATAACCCCCCCACAAATCAAGCCCGCATTTTGACGGTTAAGTCCACTCAAAATGTCGTCGAAGCTGAATCCTTTGGGGGGTCAGGAGATGGATCGTCTGCTGATGACTCAGGCCGATTGTGGAATCATTGGTGGACTCCTGTTTGATGATGGTTGATGCTGAAAATACCTACTACTTAAATCATATTGTATAAATCCCAATTAGCACTGGTGAAATGCCAATCTGTATCCGCAACTGCTTTTCGAACAAACTGCCCGATCAATGTCATCGTAATTCATCACAATTCTGGGATAGTTACCCTTGCTAACCACAATTTCATATAAATTCCCAATAACCATGTTTAGACCTGAGACGGATGAATTTTACGTTAAGTATAGACTATCACTACTAGGAGGGATAAAATGAGCCATTTGACTTTCAGGGATTACATTCGCCATGATTGCCCCTTTAATTTATATTCACAGTATATTCCCATCGTACCACCGATTTTTGCTGGTTAATTCCAGAACTTCTAGTTGATTACCCATTGTATTCAAATATGGAGGTTTCCATAAACGGAGGTGCCCCAATAATAGCTGGATGGTTTATACTAGAAAATGCTATGAAATTGGATGATTGGAGGCTACCCCCATGACTCAGGAAACCTCCATATATCCACATGAAGATTACATGAATCAATCGCCACCGCATTTCTAGGGAGACCTCCACCCTTTGTTCTCCCCACTGGCTCTCCCGCAAGCGCTGCCGTAGTGCTTGGGCCAGACGACACAGCAAATGCTCCTGTGCTTTGGACGTGGATGGGATTGAACATAGTAACTATGAGATTGCTATTATTACTATCTTATAGCCTTATAGCTAACATGTTACTATGTAAAAATATTGTATTAAGTTGCGAGATTTGTGTTAACTGCTATGAGTATTGATATATTGTTACTATGTTATAACTAATGTTACAATGCAATGTGGAGTTGCTATGACTACTAAGAACTATGGGATTTAGTAGTTCGATCATTGTGGCTAATCATAAAAATAACGATGTGATTTAATATCATTTATCCCTATGGAAACTATGTGGGCTTATCATGGATTATCAATAATATGTATAACCCCTATCATTTATGGAACATTTATTTATAATAGTAACTATGATAATCCATATAAATATTACACATATTGTTATCCAGTGAAACACGAGATTGCTTAGCTCGCTTATCCCTATGGGAACTACAGGGGATTATCAATTGATATCTGGGACATTTCTTTATTGGTAAACTTAATTAACAATAATTTCATCACTGGATAATATATCACATGGGTTATAATTATGGGTATAACAGTGGATATATTATATAATGGGATTCTTATATGGGATTGTATATATGTAGATACATGGTTATACTATATTGATTTAACATTGTATATATATATACATATATATATAGTGTGAATGTGTATGTGTGAATGAATGTATCCTGGTATCTCTATTTTGTCTGGCTGAATATATTTCAATCCTGATTTTAATGTATATATTGGATCTGGTGGTTGAGCCACCCTTTGAAAATCTGAAAGTCAATTGGGGGGATCATCATTTCATTTTCAGAAATGGCAGAGAAAAAATGTGTGAAACTGGCAACCAGTGGATATGATCACTGAAGATAACTCTAGATTACTCTAGATTTAAATCATTGGTTGTATGGATATTACTGTTTACTATTCCAAATTCAGATAAGATGAACCATTGGGGTATCTATATATCCCTAGTCTGGGGGCTTCGACATGCTTACATCCCCTTGGCTGGTTCTACCATGATAAACATATTGATCATGTACCCTCCTGTAAACTTTTACATAGATGTGGAGCTTACCCACCATGATCATGAGATCATCTTCGAAACGGGAAACCATTCATAGATTTTACACATCTCTTTTTGGAGCAGTTTACCCCATTCCCAGGCGTTGTTGCTGAGTTTGCCGTAACTGTATGGCTGTGAACATCTTCAAACACTCAAACATTTCATGCATAATTATCACTTGTGTGGTATAAATGTAAGAAATAAAATAGTACATACAACATACCATAAACAATTCATGAACACAACATACAAATCCTAAACATGTGATTAATATACATAAACAAATCATTGAAAAAAAAACATATCACCAAATTAACAGCCTAAAATTGTGATGGAAAAAATCCTGCACCACCTTGGCTGTTATTTATCATTATGTTCTCAAGAATCCATCATAAATGGATATAAATGGTACATCATCATGAATACCATCTATGAATACCATCCATCAAGAATCTATGATCATTAAAAATCATATAATCACCATCAACTGCAGGATTTCCTCCATCCTCTACGCTTCCCAGCGCGTCCACTCCAGCCCCCGCGCACCGCGGGAGGCGTCATCTGCGGCGCTCGGCATGCCAAGCAGTGCAAGGCTGCCGCAGAAACGGCGGGATGATCGTCTTCCACCTGAGGCAACAGACGAATGATGGACATAATGGGTATACTCCAATAGTAATTATGGGACTAATCGTATGGATATCTAATGGATAATATTTCACTAATAAGTATACCCTGTCATATTTCAATATTTCACTAATGGGTATTTCATGGAGTTTTTTCATGGATGCCAAATATGTAACAGAATGCTATTGAAGCCATGGCCATAGAAATAGTTGATTTACATTGATTTACCTAGTAAAAATGGTGATTTTTCCATAGTTATGTTAAAGCTTACTGGAGGGTAAATTATCATATCTCAATAAATATGTCACTAACTTGAAATCTTAAGCCATGTGGGGATGATTCCCCTTAACCAGGTCACTATAATTTACCCAGAACAATTGGATAAAGAAAAATGGATTGTTTATGTATATATATATGGATAGTTAATGAATGATAAATGACTGAGTTCAAGTTCTGATTTTTGGTAATGTTGAAATCACTACCATTGCTAAGTATTCCCATTGTTATTGATAATCATTATCCCGTCAGTTAGGTACGGGGTGAGGCCCCACCCCCCCGGCTATAAGTTGCTTTATAAAGCCATTAGCCATAGTGATATCCCCCCTAAACCCAATTAATGGATCATGATTTATAACCCGTGGATAATTACTGAATAATAATTAACGGATGATAATTATATAATGACAGGATATAATAATTCATGGATGATTTATGGATCGATGGATCATTGCATAGACTATGATAATTCACTCAAATTAAGGCAAAGTGTCTGAGGGGAGTCAGCCATGATTTGGAAATGCTCAGGGCACCCGGGATAGCGAAATGGCAAGAATGTGGCTAACCCAAGAACTGGTTATGTATGGTGATTTGTTTATTGGTGGTTTTGGTTGACAAAACAACAACTTTCACTATGGACCAAACTTTGAACAACACCATATATTATGAATGACCATTTCCATATGTATACATATGAGTATAAATATTATATATTTATATATGTGTGTATGATTATATATGATTATATATGATTATATATTACTATATATGATTATATATGACTATATATGACTATATATGATTGTATATGATTATATATGACTATATGTGATTATATATGATTATATGTGATTATATGTGATTATATACATATGTATATAATTGGTTTAGTTCCACCAAATGTATATAATTTGATCATATGGTTCAAATGGTTTGTCATATGGCCAATGGGATCAATAGGATCAATAGGAATAGGGCTTGTCTTGAAGGTTTCTTGATGTCTACCGATTGATTGGTTACATTTCAAATTGCTGTTTTGGGAGGTATCACCCAATTTCTGAGAACCATTTCAGTAATCATCGTAATCAAGAAATCTTTGAAGCAAATGTAGCTTTGGACACCCGCCTGCAGGACCAGCTGTGGCCAAAGATTCCGCACATCACCTGGCCGGAAACTGCCGCCAAAGTCAGCCACTGTAGAAATGCAGGGCTTGGCAACGTTTACATCATTTTGGCCGGGAAATTGGATGGATCATGTCCAACTACCGTCTATCGTCTTTTTGTGTTTTGTTTCATGTTGTTTCCATTTCGCGGAATGCAAACTTGGAGACAGACGAACCCCGGTTTGGTGATTCTACATCTTTAGATATTTTTAGCACAAATCAACTCACACGTGAGATACGGTCCCGCCAGCAATGGCCACATTTATCCATGAGGCCGCTCCGGTGCATTCTTGCATCTATCCAAGCCGTTCCCGACACAAATGAAACGTAACCCACTGAGACATCGAAATAGGCATCCCCTAGCCTCTGAACTCAAATTTCGGTGACCCACGAAACAATGTTTCCCCAAAATGCCCCAAACATTCAGAAATGAGGTGTTTTGTGTTTCATCCATGAGCCATTTTTTCAATTTGTGCCATAGACTCGTTTCGTCACACCCGAGTCCTTGAATTCGCTTCAGGTAAACACAACCATGTCAATATATTTCAAAAAGTCAAATTCTCATGATAAAAAATGTCATAGATTTGTCATAGATCATGAGATGAGTAATTGTATCATGAGTTAAGTCCAAAAAGTCATAATCAATCCATATTATACATGATAAATTGATACACATCTGATAAAAATGATCCACCATTTGTTGACCAACTGATAATTTCTGATAAGTTATCATCAACATTGCTTAAAAAAATCAACTGGGGTTCTAAAAAAAAACCTAACTTAAGCTAACTATGACATCTGGTGACATGAAACACATTGAAAAACACCAGCCATCTGCCATGCCATGTCCCCACTGTGCCCTGGGCCCACGTCCGCCTCGTTCCGCCAGATGTTCCAAGCACCGCACCCGCTGACGCCAGGTCTTGGGCGTGTCGCTCCAGGCCTCTGCGCCCGCGGAGTCCTCGGTGGGCCTGAGACGAGGGGGGTTGGTAGACCATGGTTTTACCATGGTTTTACATATTAATGCGTGTTTTGTTTACCATGGTTTTTACCATGATGTGCGTTTTTTTTTTTTGATGTTCTAACATGTTTGGCCAATCTATAGATTTTGAAAGGACGTGTCTGAGAGTCTGTGCAATCTATTTGATTTTGTCTGCTGATTTATTGAATGAATGAGGGTTGTGGTCATCCACATCTTTATATCAGGGTTTGGATGAAAACTACAGATGAATACGGAATCACTCTCCTTACGTCCTACATTTACATTACTGCAGCAACTTCAATCAACTGCATCGTCCTATCTCTCTCTCTCTCAAGTAAATCACTATTATCTGGTGGATAAAATCCTTTTGTCTCCACGCCAACCATGCCTACTAAGCCAACCGACCCACCCTAGGTATCCTCCAGTAAACTCAAATGGTTGGTTTGAACACATCTGTCACAAAACATCTCTATCAATCTATCTACTACCTGTCTGTGTGTCCACCTAGTTTTCTGTCTATCTACCACATATCACCATCTATCTAGAGAGAGAGAGAGAAACAAAGGAAAATGTGGATTTCTATTGCCACGTTAGATTACCAGAGGATAACCTGTTGATCACTGGTAACCAGTGGCTATACCCTGCGCCGGCAACAGCTCTTGCCTCACAGGCAACGGACTTGCGGCAGTAGGTTCTAGCTCCTGGTGACCGTGCGAAGCTCCAACCAGAAACCCTGGCAGTTTCAGATAGTTTACGACCCTGACCCAGCCAAAGACCAGGGAAACCAGGTTGGGTGAACCATGGTTATATAATAGATGTTAATGGTGGTTAACAATGATTATTTGCTTGGAATCTTAAGACCAAGGAAAAGACCGCCCGTCATCTGTCAACCGTGACTCAGAAAGAGATCAGCAGATTCCCAGGTTCCAAATAATTCAGCGGCAGTAGTCCCCGTGACATGTGAAAGTGTAAACCCACATCATCCAGTACAAAACAGCAGTTTGGTACATGAGCGAACGATCAGGAAAATGTGAAAGTCACGAAGCAAAATTGGTTCATCATCATCATCATCATCATCATCATCATCATCATCTTCATCTTCATCTTCATCTTCATCTTCATCTTCATCCTCCTCCTCCTCCTCCTCATTTTCATTGATAGTCCCATGGATACCAAAAGATTAAAGGATTAAATTACCCAGGTTATGCCGTGACTGGTGGCCTGTGGGCGGCGGCTTCACTTTTATCCTTCATTCATGGTCGCCGTTTGCAAATCTGTGCCATTTCTTTACACATCTGTGCAGGTGTGAATTTGTCATTCACATTTTTTTTGCGTCTCCACACCCTTTTCGTGACCGGGTAACCCTTCCTGAGCCCCCCCGGCCCCCCCGCCTATATATATATATACATATAACATATAACTATATACTGACTATATATGTTTACATGTTATCAACTCAACTAGGAAATGATGTTTTCCATCCGACTGGACCATGAGAGTCCCCAGTATCAAGGCCTTCTCGCGATATCCGAACCAAACGAGTGAAAAGCTCCCCATTAAAAACCTCCGTCAACAGATCAACAAACGGCTAAATCCACACTTCATCATCCCACTGTCTGTATCAGTAGTCAAAATACCTCCACTAAGCTAAGTCAATGAGAAAACCCACTTCATTTGACACCAATAATCATTCAACTACTAATGCGGAACACCTCTGCAATAGTCATCAATACCCCCTCTTCATAATCCCAGTACTTAGTTGGCGGATCATCCCAGTTAGTATATAAATGGTGGAAAAAAGCTCTGGTTGATAAATCTCCGTTTCAAACGGGCTTGCCCATTTATAAGTGGCTTGCAAGTAGGGTTACTAACGAGTTCTGATTGGTTGGATGATCCTCCAGGTAATACTAAGCAACCCCAGAAAAAAAAGCCGAACAAGTTCAATTGAACTCTATTTAACGTAGGCATTTACTAATTATCACTACTTTTATTTAGTCTGTACCAACTTATATCCCAATGTATCACCATTATACTACCGTTTTTGTTGTTTACCCATCATCATTCATCATTCTATAATATTATATATACATATTCATCTATATTCCCATTCATATTTTATTCACACCCCATTATGTCAAGTCAAATCATCATATTTTCCTGGTTGAATCCCACAAAGTTTGTTTGTCTCACCCTTTTTTCTGGGTTAAATCAGTTAAATCAATAATTAATCAGTTACATCCTTATCTTTAGATATCTTTTTGTAGGATTTTTTTAATATCTCCCCATGCCCCATTGATCCCATCATGCGGCCTCCGTTGGGCGCCTTCGCCAAGTTCTTCAACTCCTCTGGTAGCCTTCGCCAGGTGTCTTTTGGTAGCTCCTCCCGGGCGCTTTGGCGGACCTTGGCCAGGAAATGCTGGGGAACCTGGGAGGATTTTGGTGGAACATTTAAGGGAAAACATATGGAAACATATGGGGATTACCTCTTTCAGATCCAGCTTTCAGATCCAGTTGAAGTATCTTGAAGATCCGATCTTAAGGATACAGTACACCTGATCAAGTCAAGTGTTCAGGTCCAAAGAAAGAACTGTTTTTTTAGTAAAGGTATAGTGACGATTATTAGATTATGAAAAGAACAAACAATCATAATATCAACATATAGCAACTAATGATAATGAACATAACAGTTCAATTGGTCTCGGTATGGGTCAACATACCCACCAGAATGGATGGTTTCACAAAGATTGTAAAGACTATAAATCACTAATTGTGTGGGTCCATTATGTCCATTGGTAACCCAATTCTGAGTCATACCCGTCATACCCATGAGATGTGTTTGCCAACGGCTTGCTCACCAAACATGTAGCCTTAGCATTGCAAATTTCAGCTCAAAAAATGAATCTTTAGCCGGGTATGAACCATGCACCTATGAGGAAAAGTACTGAACTCTCAATATTGTAATATATTGATATATATTGTCAGTATATTGTACCCAATTGGGCACCGTTTATTTTAATAGTAATGAACGTGTACCCATCATCTTACCACAGAAATAAATCCACCGACGTGTTTTGAATCGCCAAGTGACGAGGCGCAGCATTTCTTGCCAATCCTCCGGCTGAAGCACAGCCTGCAGATCTCATCCCGACATTTTGACGAAAGTCAAATCAACTCATGATCGGCTCAAGAGTATCTGGAAAAATCTTGGAAAAAATATTGATCATCTTAGATCACAGAAAAAATACTGGATAGATCATGATAGATCTGGAGTTCCCTCCGAGTTCTTCCGTTGACAAAAAAGGAGTATCAACTTCAAGGATCATCCCTTTTTCGCGACCGCTCCGCCTGACAGGCTGCCAGCAGGTGAACTTTTCCACGTGACAATGTGGCGAAACGCTGAAAAAACGTCGCCTGTACCAAGAAAATGTGTGGTTTTCAATGGGAATTAATGTATATATATATAATATATATAATATATAATATACTAACATAATATAATATAATAATTGATATAATAATATAATAATATAATAATATAATAACATAATACAATAATATGACATAATATAATATAATATAATGTAAAAATATATATATATAATGGGGTATGATGACATGAGATATGGATTGGAATATTTCACAGACCATGGTTTTTTCTGTGGTCTTTGATTCCAGTCAAAACTGAGCCAGGTTCTGAGCTGTGAAGCACATCCACCGTTTTTGTGACCTTTTCCCAAGTTGCCATTGTTATGGGCACATATGAGAACTGAAAATCATAATCAATAAACATCAATAAACATCAATAAACATCAATAAACATCAATAAACATCAATAAACAAAAGACTCATAAGAAAAGATAAAACAGGTATACCTTTGGGAGAAATCCACCTCGAACTTTGCCCACCTGGTGAGGTGCAGATGACCTTTCGGGGAAACAGGTGGTTTCACACAGTTGATGCGCATCAACTGAGGCTTCCCGGGAAAGATTTAGCAACTAGCAAATCACACATAATTCACCAAAAGAATTGGACATGTGATGACATCAACATACAACTTAGGAAGATTTCATTAGGCCCAATAGGCGGTATTCACGAAGGAATTGTCAAAGGGATTCAAACAGCAACAAACATGAACATGTTCACAAACCAGCAACCGAATGAGGAAATGAGACGATGACAACGACGACAACAACGACAACAACAACAACAACAACACTACAACCACACTACAACAACAGCGCAACAACACCACATAACACAACAACGCTACAACAACGCTACAACAACACCGCAACAACACCACAACAACACCACTACAACACTACAACAATCACAACTACAGCTACACTTATTACGATGATGGCATACAACATTGACGAAGCGAACATGGTGAATATAGGTGAAGCAACCAATTTGGGACGACAAAATGTCCCTCAATTTATTGACGGGGTGTATAATAACAATTCAAATGTGCTGATGTAAGCCAACAAACTTGCGCAACAATGGGCATGAAACACTGTCAATCCTGCGGAATCCAAACAGAATACAATGAGATAGGGATACCACCCAGAAATATGTTTAAGGATGTTGAAGGATGTTGAAGGTCATATGCGTGCGGATCCTGGCTCTGACATCTTGATCCATACATATCCATACAAAAAAAGTGGTGCTTCTAACTGCTGATATGACTAATTCTTGAAACTAAAACAGAATGTACACCTCGGGAAACCTGTGATATGGATAAACTCTTGGAGTCATGGGCTGAAGAACGTTTTTTTTCATGTTTGCTGATAGAAACAGTCGCCACCACAAAATCCATTGGCGATTTCGACTTGAAAACCGCCCAGGATGCCCGCAAAATCTGTCAAAATTCCCACCTCTCCGTGCAAGCCAGACAGGCAGCAACCAACTCTGAGGCCTTCAACTAGTGATTCGGTTCGCAATTTGGCAGGGCATGGGTCAAACTTGAGGTATTCATATACTTCAGATATACATATATATATGTACTTTAAAATTAGAATATCTTTATAAACTTTATAAACAACATTTTGACGAAGAAAAATGTGTATTTTGATCTATTTCTTTGTGGCACCAAGGGGGACAAAGGTTTACCTGGTAAACCCAGAATCTGTCGCCCCGCAATCAGGCAATCAGGGTCCCTATTGCTGGTGAAATGCCAATGGTCCCTGTCTTCGTGTCTTCATTTTTTTGTTTTCCCAATTCACATTGTTGCTGATCAAAATTCACCATGTGTGCTTCAATTCACACATTTGTGCTGGTCTTTGAAGTGCCTGTTTTGATTGAAATAAATCCCTGCTCTGCTTAAATCGCACTTCTCCACGGTGGACCTTCCAATCTTGCTGATTGAAATCTCAAGCACCGATTCTGGCTGGACTTCAGCTGATTTGAAACGAATGAGTGGTGAAATATGGTGAAGCCCCATGTTTCTCATGTTTTCTGGTGAATCTCTCCCTGTTTGTTTGCTTCAAACCCCCTCATTTCTGGCTTCAATCCATATTTTTGTTAGTGACGAGTGAATCTTCTTGCTGAATGAGATTCCAATCTCCTGGAATCATGTTCCACCTCATATGGGACCCCAAAAATGAAGAGATCAACTAGATCCAATACTAAATCAAATGGTCGTTTGGGGGTGTTTGGGGTGTATTTAGATGTATTTATATATACCCTATTGGCCTATGGCTCTTTAATATAGCTATGGAACATCACCATTCTTAAGAGGTAAATACAAGTAAATCATCCATAAATGGTACATTTTCCATAGCTATGTTAAAGTCAAAGGGCATATATAATATAATATGATCCGGGGGCAGGGATTGCCGTTGAGCGTGAATTAACAGTGACATCTGCGGCTCTTTTCGGGCGGTTCTGTGTGGAATTGTTAGATGACCAGTAAAACCAACATTGATAAGGGATTTCCCAGCCAGCCACATTTGATTACCAAATGATATGTTTTTGTTGCCCTGAACTTCAAATCATCAACAAAAACACGCTACTAAAATGGCATATTTTTTTTGATTTTTCAGCAAAATCCTCTTACCCTCTGGAATTTTCACATAGCAATTCACCATCATCAAAAACGGTAATTTTCATGGCCATGGCTCCACCGAGTCAGCGGACCTCATGGGCCACCAATCCAGACGCGCAGCTCATCAGCCGCTCTGCCAAAGGTGCCAACCAACAAAGCGGCACCGGAACGCCGGAGTCTTCCTCACCTGGCACATGAAATCCCATGGACAAAAATAGACAAAATATGACAAAATTCAGCCAGTGATTTTTGTTTGATATTGAGAGTTTGTAAAAATCATATCAAGAATCCCCCATGTTGATGCTTCAAGTCATCATTTCATATTATTTCTATTGGTTCAGTATGATTAAATCACCATTTGTCTTGGTTAAATCATTAGTTCTACTGGATTCTGATGGTGAAATCACCATTTATTTTGGTTAAAAATTGTTAAAATCATTATACCTATTGGTTAAGTCATGTGAAAAACTCGATTTGTTTTGGTAAAATCAGAATTTTTATTGGTTAAAAGTCACCATTTTCCACCATTGTTCCACCATTTTCCCATGAGTTCCGGGCATTTCCGGCCTAGCGCTTGCTGTTGCGCCGCTCGGCGGTAGTGCGCCGCCACCGCGCGAAGGGCGCTGACCAGACAGTCGTCGTCCTGGTCCGCGAGCATCTCGCGAAACCAAGGCCTAGGGAGTCGAAAGGAAACCACAACGGTCAACACAAACCTCAAAAAAACCTAGGAAAATGGTGGTTTAACCAAGAAAATATGGGGATTTCATGAGATATATATATATATAGAGAGAGAGAGAGTTGATTTAGGCTAACTGAATGGGTTTATAACTAGGTTATCTTTGGTTTTGTAGATGTATACTAGATGTATCTATAGTAAATGGTCGTTTAATGGGATTTAAGGAACTATGATTATGGTCATTTATTGGGTAGAATTAGCCATGTTGAGTGATTTAATGGGATATAGTGGGATGGGCAGGGGGAATAATGAGATCAATGATGATATATGAGTAACTTGATATGTAATGGGGTCAAAACTTGGTCTATGCTTTATTGTCATCCATCCCAAAAGAGAAATCCTTACAGTGGTTTTACCAATAGCCTATAGCACAATTGATGTAACTAGGTGCATGTATGTGAATATTTACATATATATATATGATTATATATATAATTAGTAGATATGTGTATTAAGATATCATAATTTTGTTATGCTGGTCAATATTCTGCATCTTTATATACATATTTAGATAACGTATACTCGTCAACATGGTTATCTGTGATATTGTTAATTGTAATTATGCAATGTGTTTTCATGGCAGATACTATGTATAGTTATCGGGAATTGTCGTTAAGTTAAGTTATGCGTATACCGTATGTTTTTCCCCACCTGCCAGGTGAGGGTTGTTAGATTTTATCAGAGCTGTTCTCCTCCTCCTCCTCCGCCTCCTCCACCTCCTCCGCCTCCTCCTCGCAGTCCAGATCCCAGTGGGCACAGCCGGACCTCCACATCCCAGTGGGCACTGCCGGACCTCAACCGCGACTTCCAGGTTGCAGTGGGCACTGCCGGACCTCAACCGCGACTTCCAGATCGCAGTGGCACTGCCGGACCTCAACCGCGACTTCCAGATCGCAGTGGGCACTGCCGGACCTCAACCGCGAGCTCCAGATCCCAGTGGGCACTGCCGGACCTCAACCGCGAGCTCCAGATCCCAGTGGGCACTGCCGGACCTCAACGGCCAGATAGAA
>Ga0126342_10015562_pt1 | contig 13325 bp, 10 predicted proteins | sample Cyp1metagenome_FD_92528 | JGI IMG/M metagenome (GOLD analysis project Ga0126342, IMG submission 92528) | Coral microbial communities from Lord Howe Island, Old Settlement Bay, Australia - Cyphastrea 1 metagenome | ecosystem: Host-associated > Invertebrates > Cnidaria > Coral ...
GTGCCCTGCAATGGACAAACAAACAATAAGAAGGTTTATGACTACAAATGGTAGGTTCATGTTGGTGAAATTCAGCGTGCCTATGCGTTTTGTGGTCTTACAATAAGCAATGATCCAATGGAAAAATGATATAATTAATATCTTTTATACAAACTTCCCCACGGCACACCGACCTGAGACAACTTCAGGGGAGCCGAGACAAGAAACAACATGAACCCAGTACGTTGGTAAAACATGGTAAAACATGGTAAAGTGATATCCATGACGATAGGATGCTGATAGGCAGTAAACTTACGAACTCAGGCCAGTTTGCACATGATATTTCGTTACTGTTTTTCACTGTGGGCCTTATTTTTTGGGAGGTCCATTTTTGGCCCAAAAAAAAACATCGCAGTTTTTTTTAATCAAACTACTCTCCATGAAGTCCATGAAGTCCAGGTGATTTCTCCAGATCATCTGGGTGTGGGAACCCATTTTTCGGCTACCCCAAAAAATTCATGGTCGAAATAAAATGCACCAAAAATATTAGCTGTAGACAATGTATATATCATTATATATCCAATTAGTTACCATCAGCTAGATGCATGTTAATAAATATATATATATATACAATATCTTATGTTTTTCTAAGAAAAACTCCAATTTAGAACAGTGAATTAGCTACCCATTGCATATTATTATCTCATTATTAACAGTAAAACCCAAATCTGTGCCTTTCCTGGGACTGAACATTTTGTCAAAACAGCGCCAGTTCGACTCGTCAAAGCTCTGCGCTCCAACCTGCAGTCACCAGGTTGTGACTTTTTATTGTCTCAAGATCATTACCCTCTGGTAAACTAACAGTTTGCTATTGAACATGGCCATAGAAATAGTGGATGTACCCAGCTATAAAATGGTGATTTTCAATAGTATGTTACTTTACCAGAGGATAATAATGTTGAGAAAACTCTATCCTTCACATCAACAAGTGTGGCTTTAATATAATAGACAACACCTAGACAACACAACGCCTTTTTAAGCAAAGACAAAGATCAACAAATATATAATCATGAGCAAATTTGACCAACAAAATGCTGGGAGAGTCGTCAGTCCTGGGGATACAGTCAATGTCCCAAGATTGTCTAAGTGAATTCCTTGTACTGTAGCTGCTGGATACCGATATTGCTGACAAATGTTGACAGCAACACAGACTAAACAAAGACTTCTTCCACTTCTTAAATATCTATTGCAAAAGGAAGACCTCACTATAATATACTATAATGGTCTTTGTACATCCAAGGATATCCAAGGTCCCAAAATGGGTCACCAAGCAGGTGTGGCCAGAGTTACTGGCTGAACTTGCATGGTGGATCAATGATGTCAAGTGGCGCCCCAAATATTTGGAGGTCTGAAAAAAGGTTTCCCCATTTCGTCCCATGAATCTCATTTTCATTCATTTTCCCCATAGTTTCGAATGAATTCAAAAAAAAACGCACATCCAATGCCCATCTCCATCATCTCCCTTGGCTCAATACTCACATCCCAACCATCCATACCATCGCCATCCACACCATCCCAGCCATGCCTTTTTGCGCATGAGACGAGTCAGGTGTGAGTAGTTGTTGGTGATGTGCTCCTTCGCAAAATCATCGGCATCGGAGATGTCTGGAGGCTTTAGATCTGGTTGAGAATGGTTGCAGCTACTACTGATCATTCAATAAATATTTTTTTTTAAAAAAAAAAACAATAAATTCACTGGCATTACTTTCGAACTGGATGGTGGAAGTGGACTGGACGGTCGCGATCAGCTGGTTTATCCTTCATCCCCTACTTTTGAACAATGCATCCGATTGTCCCACAACAAAAAGGATTCACCAGGTTTGCTCGCTCTTTGCCACCCTTTTTTCACACCTTGCAGAGCTGATCACAACGGAGTCCCAAACCAAGGTCTGAAATGTGCGTGGCATGTTCACTCCCTCCAGGCTTTGCTGAAACTTGTCGCTCAGTTTCAAGTTTTTCAGGCTGCTGGGCCATGTGACTCCTTCCAGGCTTTGGTTGAACCATTGGCCAAACTGCAAATTTTCAAGGCTGTCGGGAAAGATCACTTGGTCCAAGCTGCAGTTGAAGCGACCACCAAAAGACAGACTCTGAAGGCTGCTTGGAAAGGTCACCCCTTCCAGGTACCGGTTGAACTCTTCACCAAAAGTCAAGCTTTGAAGACTGGCTGGCAAGGTCACCTGCTGAAGGCACTGGTTGAACATATAGCCAAAAGTTAAACTTTGAAGATTAGTTGGCAAGTTCACACACTCCAGGCTTTGATTGAACTGCTCACCAAACGTCAAATGTCGTAGACTTTCTGGTAAAGTCACGTGATTCATGCTCTGGTTGAAAGAGGTTTCAAATGTCAAAACTTCAAGTCTCATTGGCAGCTTGACATGTTCCAGGCTCTGATTGAAGGACAAGCCAAGTTTCAAATTTCGAAGACTCTCTGGAAGGGTCACTCGCTCAAGGCTATCATCGTCGAACCAACCCCCAAAGCTCAAACTTTGAAGAGCGCTGGGCAAGGGGCCGCCCAGCTCTTCCAGGTTGTGGCCAGAAAGGAAACCAAAGGTCAAGCTTTGAAGAGTACTCGGCAAGGTCATGCCGTTCACGCTTGTGCGGTTGCTATCGCCCAACATCAAAGATCGAAGACCGCTTGGCATTGCCACTCCTTCAAGGCTCTGGTGGAACAATTCATCAAATTCCAAATTTTGCACACCGCTTGGTATTTTCACTCGTTGAAGACTCGGGCAAGAATCATCACCCACAGTCAGACATTCAACATTGCTAATAGTCAAGCTCTTGAAGTTGCTTGGCAGGGTCACCATCTCTAGTCTCTGGACAAATGAGTTGCCAAGAGTCAAAGTTTGAAGACTGCTAGGCAAGGCCACCTGCTCCAGGCTCTGGTTGAAGAATCTCCCAAAGACCAGACTTTTGAGGCTGTTTGGTAAGGTCACTTGTTCCAGGCTCTGATTGAAATCCCGGCCAAGAGACAAATGTTGAAGACGAGTTGGCAAGGTCACATGCTCCAGGCTTTGATTGAATGTGCCACTCTCTTTGCCACCAAAGCTCAAACGTTGCAGACCTTCTGGTAAAGTCACGTGAGACAGGCTGTTGTTGAAAAAATGGCCGAGCTCCAAGCTTTGAAGGCCCATTGGCAAGTTCACTCCTTCCAGGCTCCTGTTGAACCTATAGCCAGGAGACAAACGTTGCAGACTACTTGGCAGGGTCACGTGTTCCAGACTCCTGTTGAACTCAGCACCAAGAGACAATCTTTGCAGACTACTTGGCAAGCTCACGTGCTCCAGGCTCATGTTAAAGTCAGAACCAAGAGACAAACTTTGCAGACTATTTGGCAGGTTCACCTGCTCCAGGCTTTGATTGAACTTCTGACCAAAAGTCAAACTTTGCAGACAAGTTGGCAAGGTCACCCGTTCCAGGCTTTGATTGAACTTCTTACCGAACGACAAACTTTGCAGATTAGTTGGCAAGGTCACCCGTTCCAGGCTAGCATTGAAATCATCACTGAAAGTCATGCGTTCCAGGCTGTCGTCAAGGTAGTGTAGATACTCGCCAGCTGCTGTTCCTTGCAGCTGTGTGACACCTTCCAGCGGAGATTCTTCATGAAAGGTCCTGAGGCCCTTGACAAAACAGCATGCTGCATACAAATCGATTGGCACATAGGTGCAGGACAGTGTTGCTGTTCTTCCAAGCATTCCCTGCTCTTGCAAGGTTTGATCTAGCATCAGCCTCGAATTCACATGGTACAAAGCAAGCTTTGTGCCTTGTTTAGATGGAAATTTCTCCAAGATCAAGCGTCGTACTTCCCGACCAAGCATCGAAGGAAGGACACTCAGCGAAATGCCTTCCCCGCTCAGACACAGCACCTGAAGATGAATGACATCAGGCTCAGGTTGATCTGCTTCCTGTGCTGGCAAGGTCGACTTCGCATAGCCGGCATAGCCACGTGTCGGACCAGACGGCTGACGTGACGCGGAAGCGGAGGCTTTTTGACCCATTCTGGAACAGCTGAAGTCCAAGCGGAGGGATGCGGAGGCTACATGGATAGGATGTGAGAAACTCTGAGAAACCTGGGGATGGGATACCCGACATCTTAACAAACATGCAAAAATGTGTATGGTCTATGCTGACCCCTTCTGAATGACAAGATATATTGTGTATTTACATATATGATCATAAACCATATAGTAGAATCTGGTTATTTAACATAGCCATGGAACATCCACCCAGTTTTAATAGGTAAAGCATCTATTTCTATGGGCTATCTATACCATGGCTATGTTAAATCATCATATAATATGTAATATGAACTTTTAAACAGGACATAAAATACTGGCCTTCTGAAATGGTTTAGTCTCTGTCGGATCCCGGGAATAAAAACGTCACTTGGAGGTCCAGCCCTCACTCTGAGCATTCCGAATGGAAGCCATCAGAAAGCATACTTAAAGTATACACATGATATACTCTACATATGTTTTTCCATTTGACAATACTGTATATATATATAAATATATATATATGACTACATATAATATAATATTACAATATGTAGACACATATAAATGTACATCACTATATATATAGTGCAATAAACCTTCAGTTCAAGATCTTGGACGGCCCTTTGTTGCGCCCAGTCCTGCCACTTCATTGGTGGCACGTCAGGATGTGGCACGGCGCTGTAGTTCACCGTCTCAATCGCAATGCTTCCATCGGCAGCCCTGGGAGCCGCTGAACCGTGATATTTCACCACCAAAAATAGACATATCGTGGGGAAAAATATGGGATTTACCGGTGATTTCATCACCAACAACAAGGGAATAGTATAGCCAACAATAGAAATTCTGTGAAAATGGGAATGATGGTTTATGTGTCATAGAAATGATATCAGTTTTCCATATTTAAGCAAAAAACAATGGTTGTATAATGGGAATATGATGGGAAATACACTGAAATAATTAATATGGAGAATAGGTGTGATATGGATAAGGGATGTCATAACCTCCACAAGTTGGGATATAAGCCCTATAATTAAGAACTGTAATATACTGTAATACGGTTTTACAACTTATGTATTTACTGTTTGGGCCCAAAGAGTCTCGGGGTTGGTGGCTTCAACTCCCCTGAAAAATGCTAGTCAGTTGGGATTAACATCCCAGGTAGGATGGGAAACAGCAATCAACTGTTTTGAAATACAGTATTAGAAACCAGAAACCACAAAAAGTTTGGAAGGTTTGGCCATGAGTTTCCCTGCCCCAATCGACTACACCATCTGGCAGATGGTTTTTGATCCTGTCTCCCACCGACTTCAGGGCCTTGTGAGCTTCAAAAAGGCCCCCTTGTTGTTTCCCGTATCCAAATAATTCGGAGCCTCAGTTGCGATGCGCTTCTCCGCACGTGATGCGCATGACATACATGACGCTACTCCAAAGCAAGAAATCCAGCGGACCAAGCAAGACTCTCTACATCAAAAGTCAAATATGCACCCTCGAATTCGAACAAATGTACCGAATTACTTTCAGCAAAACAAGTATGTATATCATTATATGGCAGTGCGTCAAAACCCTTGTACCCCTGTAGTTCACATCAAAATAGCTGGTAAATGGATGTTCATCCCACTAAAAATGTATCTATAGGTATTGACCCATACCCATATGTATCAAAGTACAAACTCCCTCGATCTCCCGGTCCTTTAAGAGTCGCAACGCTGTAGATTTGGCTTCACGTTTTTCGAGGCCCCGAAGATCTACGCAAGGAACATGTCACCCTAAATCCACTGGTCAATCATCATGTTCAAACATCGGTCATCTGCGGGGATACCAGGATACCGCATTCTGAAACTAAGCGAAACATCAAAGATCATCAAAGTGCTGGTTCTAATAACCTTAAATATAATACTGTATTACAGTATATAATAAATATAACATTATACTCCTCTAGTATCCCCATATAAAAAAAAAGGTTGATCTTATGTCTGTATCATACCGAATCATACCTATTTTCAGACACAGCCCGCTAGCTTCGTCGCCTAAACTGGCTTTTCTCCGGGCGCCCAGGCGCTGAAGACGCTCAACAACTGCTTGTGATCCCACCTCAGAAAGGCGTGGTTTGGATGTGATTGGTGGGGCAAAAATGGTGACCAGTGTGGGATATTGTGGGATTGTATCTCAGAAACATTCAGAAAGCAATTCTTTTGGGAAAACATGGGTTTATATAAATACATCAGAAACACCCTGCCAGGTACATAACGCCTTTACCGACAGGTTTTTAGCATCTCAAAGTATCACCAATGAATTTGAAGATATGTCCAACCGTTCGTTGGCTTTTCATATCAAAATACTGTAGATGAAAAAATTGGATGTTCTGTGAATTGTGGTTGTCCTTGCGAAAGTCTCATGGACCACCAGTATTGGGCAGTATCGGCAATTTGGGTCCCATTTGCATAAGAACCTTAGCAGCTCCAGAAGACAGCACACGCAACGTACGCTTTTGCGGCACGCAATTTCGCAACGCATGGGGTTTTGGTATTACTAACACCTGTGGATGCATCTGCTTAAAAAAAAAAAAAATCCGCGCTACTGGTACCATCTGATACCCACCAGTAGTCAAACGTGGCAATTGAGCACCCGGCCGATAGCCATCAGCCTTCACCTAAACCGTGGGATGTTGGAGCTGTCAGGGTGTCGTGTAAGGCTTGATTCGTTTTGAAGTTGTGCAGTTGCGAATGCTGTACCCGGAACCCCCAATTCCACCAAATGATATTGCACAAAGGATCATATGTTTCCCTATTAGAATAAATACATTTTTGGCTTTAGCCCATTTTTGGACAAACACAAAAATCGGATTACAGTTGGTTAGTTATGTACCATGATCCACCTTAAATCCTCCACATTTTTCAACGGGAAAGCAGCTGGTTCCAGGCATGACAAATTGCCAATTTTCATGGTGAAAAAATAAGTGATGCTCTGGACCTTGGGATGCAACCTGGGGTACCCTGTATCTATTTTTCAGAGAAACCCCATGTAAAATATTGTAAAATCGTACAAGAGAATCCAGAGAAAATATGAGGATTTGTTGCAACACACCAAATCTAGACCCAAGGATTTGCTCAGTGTGACTCGACTGCAGGCATTCGTTTCTAAAACTCCACTGGACTCGTCGCAACGTTTCAATGGGACTCCATGGGTTTCCGGTTTCCATGGCCGGCCTCGTGGGATCGAATCACGCACTGCAAGTTGTTGTCGCGGCAGAAAGTCTCTGTGACATCAGGACCTGGGACGACGTGGTCAGCAGCTACAGAGTCCGACTGTCTGGTGGAAAAAAACATGTCCTTCTTTGGGGGAGAACTTCTGAAAGTAGGAAACGTTCTGTTGATCTTTGTTTCAAATTTGAGGAACAAAAATCTAGGCGAGAATCATGTTTTACAAGGCTTTAAACTAAATCATGGGGTAAACTCTCCGAGTAGAGCTTTACCACGGGGCGACATCTCAGATCATCTCAGGGTTCCCATGGGTTCCCAGCCGAACATGTAGACTCCCTTGCCTTTTCGGTAGGAGGGTCCATACCTCGTCTGGCCATGGCTCGAAATGTGGCAGCATGTGCCAGCATGTGCCGGGATTAGATTGGAAGTTTGGGTGACACTTTGGGTCCATGCGGTCCATGTCAATGTGCTGTCCATCTTGTTGCAACCCTTTTGCCCGAATCATGTTCTCCAACCAAAGTCAAGCGCAAACTTCTGCAAACATAGATCAGAATAGTAAATCACCCAACTATGTTCAACTATCAGAATAGTAAATCACCCAACCCAACTATCAGAATAGTAGTTGACTACTAAATCTCGAATCTTCAACCATCCTTCAACCATCACTACCATGGCTTCCAGTCGATTTCCAGCCACTTCCAGTAGCACTCCCAGGGGATCCCGGCCCTCCGCCGCCACGAGGATCTCCCCAGAGGATGTCAATGAGTCTCCTCATGTCGTTCACCTAAAGGGCACAGTGCCATGACCCTGCCATGACGCCATGACCCTAGCACTTTAAGCATCAAAGATATCCAGTTTAAGCATCAACAAAAACGATGAAATTCACAACCAAACTCTTGCTAGGGGCTCCCAGCCTCCTTCTCAGAAGTCGTTGGGCCAATCGACTGTGCGTACCTATGGGGACATCCAGCTGTTCAATCTTGGGGCGGAGTCACGGGAGCAAAGTTCAACATATACCCCATGTACAACACACTTCAATCTTGAATGATAGGATAGCAATAGGACAGCGATAGGATTCAAGAGGAGGTTCTGGTTACTGAATTACAAGTATGGCCTGCCTCGTCCGCACGTTTACACCTCTTCGCAACAACAAGTGTGGAGGTTCTATTGCCAGGTCTAGATTATCACATCAACGATCATATCGTTGAGAAAGAGTTGAAGGTCTGTGTGGCGCCATCAACAAACCATCCGAAAACACTGTTCGTCCAACTCTCCAAACCACCAATTCAAACACTTTGCTTCAAATAGGTGACGTTTTTGAAACTTCTTCATCGTTTTGTGGTGTTCAAAGGAAAGAACTGTGCATTTTGATGCATTTTGAACCATGCTTCCAAGTGCCACATCCCCCGCAGTTAGGTCTTGATTGAGCATCATGCGGATCAATTCCCAGCACGGCAAGCCCCAGCCGCACGACTCGGGGGTGATTTCCAGATACCGATCCACTTGCGCCAACTCCTGAACTGAAGGAGAGTGGTACATCACCAATAACATTTAGTGGACTTAAATTGGATATAATTGGATTCAATTTAATATACCCTCTGGTGTCATCAAATATGGCTTGCTGGAAACTCACCCAGAAATGGTTCCATTCTGGTGGATTTCCCAGCACAAGAATTGGTTCGATCATCTCGAGTTGAAGCATTCAGTCGACCCGCTGGTTTTCATCATGGGTCAGAATATCTCAGAATCATATAGAATAATCCCAATAGTCTGTAGACTGGGTACTATCACTCCCTACATATAGAAACTATAAATGTAATTAATCAACCATAAAACGGCCACTTTATCAATGTTTCCCGTCTTGGATATCTTAAAACATGTTATATAAAAATCATTTAAAATCCATACATATGAATGCATTTGATGGATAAGTCCCCATGAAATCACTAGTCAACAAAGCTCAATCCCAGTTGAATCGGCACGTTGTCATCCTGCAGCGATGGCAGTGCCGTCATGGGAATCGCGTCGGTGGGGTCGTGCCTCGGTATAGAGCATCCCGAGGCTTCAGGTTGTGCGTAAACCATGAAGGGTCAGCTTTCCACCAAAAAAGCGAAAACCGAAACGTTGGATACAACATGATATATACTCTATATATACATATATATATACATGATATATATACATGATATATACATGAAACGAGATGATACATCAGCTATCATCAGCTCATATTTTAGTTAAATCCCCACCCATCTCAGGGGCCAAACGTCTGCCCAGGCATCCAAATGCGCGGGTCGGGGCCTGGCGCAGCGATCTGCTCATTCTGAGCACTCGGGCGCAGCAGCCTTGCGCAGCGGCCTTTTTTCAACGCCACACACGGTGTGTTGAACGGATGAGTGGCCCAGTTCAATGGATGGGCGGTCCCTTGGATAGCCAAGCCAAACATTCAGATGTGCGGGGTCCGGGTTGACTGCAGCTTGAAGAACACAGCATTCACTGATGAATTTGGTTGAATTTTGAATGATCTAGCAGTTCTAGCAGTCTCCCTGAGCCCCCAGGGTCATAATTTGCACTTGCATACGAATTGGTTGTAGACCAATTACCACTGAAACATCTTCAGGGTCTCAAAGAAACCCTGGCCCTCGGGCAATGATGGAACCTCACTTCAGTCCAACTTCCTTGCGCAAGTGCTTTGGGATGTCGATCTCATTCCCGTGCTTGCCACTGTCAATACACTGGACATAGGCCCGGAACAGTGCCTGGAGGATGGACTTGGTTAGAATTGCTGCAGCAAATTCAATGAACTGATTCCCAAGCTCCAGTACTGATCTTAAACGAGCACTCCAACCACCTACTATATATTTATGCAACTCTGCAACTTGAAACGTTGATTCACCGTGGATGTATACGGCAGGCCAGGCAAGTCGACGCAAGTATTCTTCGACGGCAAACGCTTGCCCTGAATCTTCGAATTGCGCATACAACTGGGGCTTTCATAGGTTTGGAGTTTTGAGGGAACAATCGATCATCAAATGGCTCAAAGGTCCTTTGGCGGTTCCTGGAAACACTCAATTTATCACTGGTTGCATCTCCAATTTTGGGGCTCACCATTTTATCAATGCCATCATCGAAAATCCCCCCCATTTCACCTCCAAGTCTCAGCCCCAGCCGCCTGCGCGTCAGGGTCTCGTAACCCAAGGTGGCTGCTCTTCGCGCGCTTCTCAGCAGCACGGTAGAGACGGCCGATCAAATTTCGCTGCTGCAGCACTTCCGGGTCTAGCCTTGGGTTGGGGGTATAGCAAGTCTTGTGGTGATTTCCCCAGCGGTTGGAATCTAGATAATCTATGAGAATCATTGATAAACTACCATTTGAAGAAACTATGTAATATGTGGGAACAACATATATGTTTTTGTGGCCCTTCAGCAAATCCATACAACATGGAAACATCGTGATTGGAATGGTTCTTTGAACCTTCCAACAACCACGCGGGAAACCCCTGCCACCATCTGCCAGTGATTTTGCCAGGTCTGGGAAGATGTGGCCCACCGCTGCAGTGATCCCGCCATAGTCATCATGGTCATGGATTACAACTTGATCCAGGGATGAGGCTGCCAAATGGCTCAAAGCTCAAAAATGAGGATTGTCGAAAATTTATGGTATCTTAATGTTGAAAATGATGACAATCATCATACAAATCAAGAGTCATCCAACCGGTTTCAATTTCGGACAAAACCAAAACAAACGGTTCCAAGCCGCATGTGTTGCCGCGCCAATTTCAGCCAAGCATATCCCAACTCCGCCGACGCTCTTGGAAGTTCCGCCGTCTCTGTCCTCTCAACTTCCGGTTCCTCCTTTGCAGAAGCTACCAGAGACAGATCCCAACCTGGGCACAGTGGAGCAAGGATCACTGCTGGCCCCCAGCTATACATGTTTTTCAAAAGAAGATGTAGACTCCAAAAAATCACATTCACCATCTATCCACCATCCATTCAACATCCATATATTCACCATCATACATATACATCCCATCTATATCAAAAAAAATGGGCAATACAAGGGGGGCTGGCCTTCCTACAACGGGGGATTGATCCCAGTCCCAATGGATTAAATCATTGGATTCCTATAGGCTTCTCGCCCCCCAGTTCGAAGTTAAAATTGGTTTACAAACCCCCATCAAAAAAATTATATATATATACACCATAACTTCTAGCAAATTTTAATAGTTACTCCGCTTGGAGGATCACTCCACTTAATAAGTGGTTAATAACCATAGTTATACCCCATACGACAACCCCACTGAATGGGGGACTTACCATCACAAGGGTTATTTATCCGTTAACATTTAGTAGGTTATTTAACATAGTCATGGAAAATGGCCCATAGAAATAGATGGTTTACCTATTAAAAATGGGTGGATCTTTCTTTCCATGGCGAAGTGTAAGTCATAACCAGATGGTACCCTCCGGTAAACTGTCCCATAACTATGGAAAATCACCATGTTTAATGGGAAATTCCACTATAAATTGCCATTTTCAATAGTTATTTTGACATAACCAGAGGGTAACCACAAACCTTACGATCCCCGGGATGATCCCAGTCACAGACCCAGTACAAATCGCCATCCAGGTCCCCCTCCGCAATCCGCTCCGGCAGGGCGTGCGCGCTGCCGCGGGGGAAGATCAAGTCGCCAAGGGGTCGTTGGTTCAGCGCCTGCCAGTCCTGGGGCAGAAGCTGGGTCAACATGTTTTGTGTACTAGCATAATAGATCATAATAGTATATGAGTCTCATATGGATATTTCTCATATGGACATAATATACAAATACTGATGATGATGATGATGATGATGATGATGAGGAGGAGGAGGATGAGGATGAGGATGATTGTGGGACTCCTCTACTTCACACAAATAGTCGCTGGCTACGTTTGGGTGATTAGGGATGACCAACAGTGGGATGACAGGTGAAGCCCAAATGAGGCAGGGATACAGTACAGCTAAGCGCTTGGTAGTGTCAAAATGCCGCACAAATCTTCCGAAAAATCAAATTTGCGTTTCATCAGTGAGATGTCGATCCAGCTACATCGATCAATGGAACATCAACAACTCAATATAACTCAACCATATTGACTCTACGTAAGTCCGCATGGTTCCCCAACAGACTGTGCAATGTGAGATGAGACACCAAAGTCTATGATCAAACTGGCAGGATACCTTCGCAGCTAGGATAAATCATTGAAATCGTGAATACATCTCAGGGTACCCGCCCCAAAGTCCCCCAACAATCATCAAGGGAATTGACATTATTAACCACCATCAACACCCAAATATCGGTGTTTCCAACTCATCTATGCTCCTGATTACAGTACATTGGCGTATCTTCCCCGATTTTTGATGCTGATATTCCAATGTGTTGGTTGATCAAATGTCCCTTTATGGTTGGTTGACCAATTGTTTACAATATTTCCAACCAACCATAAAATATATTACAATATGGGACTAAACATAGAATAATATAGCCCATAGATTGGTTCGTCCAAAATAGAAGAACAGAACAAGTTCACGTGTTTTTTTTTTATGTTGGACTCCAGTGATCTTCCAATTGCTTCATAGAATTGGATTATGGGAAAATTTACAGGAAAGCCCTATATTTGATGGTAAAAACCATGGTTTCCTGTAGATTTTCCCTTAAACCAATCCAGTGATTGCTGTCATTCAAAAACCAGGAACCCCATCACCCCGCACCACCGCCAGGGCACCACTGGAGACATTGCCACTGGGCGCTCTGTCACCACCCGGAGGCGCTTGCCGTCGCTGGGTTGGACACAGGGACAACGGGTCACCAAGACTTCAGTGATGCCTTTCAGTGGATTGGGTGAATTTTACTGGCAAAACATGTGGGTGTGGGTCAAATTAGAATATTATAGATATATATATATATACATAATTATTATATATAGTATAATATATATAATATATAATATAATATAATATAATATAATATAATATAATATAATATAATATATATAGTATATAGTATATAATATATAATATATAATATATAATATATAATATATAATATATAATATA
>Ga0126342_10015563_pt1:0-10000 | contig 13325 bp, 6 predicted proteins | sample Cyp1metagenome_FD_92528 | JGI IMG/M metagenome (GOLD analysis project Ga0126342, IMG submission 92528) | Coral microbial communities from Lord Howe Island, Old Settlement Bay, Australia - Cyphastrea 1 metagenome | ecosystem: Host-associated > Invertebrates > Cnidaria > Coral ...
AGAGCAGGAGGGCACCGGTGTGAAGTTTTGCATGGCCCCTGCACAGGATGACACGCACATAGGACAGAAGTGTAACCAACTGACATGCCCCGCAGAGCGCTCTTGAGTGGATCAAAATCGAGTAATAGGGTATAAACCAACAACAATGGGAATATGATGGTGATCTGGTTGGTGGTGACTGGAACATGAATGGATTATGACTTTCCATTAGTTTTGGGAATGGAATCATCATCCCAACTGACGAACAAACATATTTTCCAGAGGGATAGGTATACCACCAACCAGATCCGATTTATATCCTACCATCCGCCTTGAAATCCTCCGCTTAGTGAGATGCTGAAATTCCAGCTATAAACCTCCATTGAAGATGTTCCCATGAATATCCCATGGGTTTCCGTTCTCCTCTCTTTTCTTGCCACTGCTGCATCTAGGCAGCACCCGCACACCAGAAGTCCGTGAGATTGTGAGTGATTTGGCCACAATTCCATTGCGAAGAATCAATGGACGGGAAACAAACCCAGGAAAAAAAACATTGGTGTTGATGATAGATATATGATATATGATACATCTACAGTTATGTGGCTTATAAACCGTTGCAAAGATAAGTTTCTGATGATTCTAACTATACTTAAGCTAGGACTTATTGTGATTTTAATATGTATAGTCTGTATAGTTGATGGCTTGACCAACAAACGTCACTTACCATCCAACAACTGGCCGTGAAAAAATTTGGGCTAGAAGATCACCCCTAGAAATCATCAGTCATTGGGGTTTACCACAGTGGTGACCGATACTCTTTTAAAAAAGATGGTCGTTGATCGTGTGAGTAACGACATTTTGCACTGTAGATGAAACACGCCTCCATTTTAATGAAGGTGAAATCGATTTTTCTTAAAGCTATTCTGACAAATCTGAAGATTTTGAGGATCAAACTCCAGTCTGACTTTGTAAACGTGAAACCACCGAGACAGGAACTGGGGACTAGCCGTCGAATCAGCAAATATGTCGAAGTGTTGGACTTCATGGAGCCCCCAAAATCCATCGGGATGGAGCGCTCAACTTGTGGCGAGTTCAGCCTCAGGGGCCCTTCTGTTCACCTTTGGCTGGGAGGCAAATGGATGTTCCAAATATGTTGCCAGAGGTTTTAGCCCAGAAACCTGGATGGTAATGATGAAACTTTAAGCGGAAGGTGAAAGCTTCCGCCTTTTTTTTTTTGCGGCGAAAACCCGCGTTTGGCCGCCTGGCTTGATTTCTTAGGCAGTTTCACCAAGATCGATTCGGAGAAGATTCAGCTGGTCTCGAAGGTTTGGTGCTGAGTTGCTCAGCCAATCTGTGCTTCAAAATCCGTGTCTTAGCGCCGGTTGATAGGTTTTTTGTATCAAAACCTTCCCCGTTTCTTTTTTTGTTGCAGCTTTTCTCAGCCAAGTTCTCAAAAAATCTGGTTGTTGCGCCACTGAGCAAAGGAGAACAGCAGACTTTGGGCCCAAAGACCACGTTCCCGCGAAATGTCACGGGACATGTTGGAGGCCTTTTATATCTGACATTTTAGGTATGTTGTTTGTGTGTGAGAATGGATTCCTTGGGCAGAAATTGTGTAAACTCTTGTTGACCTGTCATTTGGTTAAAGCGAAAATCTGCAGGAAACCTCCAAATTTGGTGGTACAGTCCATAGTTTCCCATACATTTCCCCCTGTATACATCAATGAATAAAATGTCGCAATACAGACAGATGCAGTTTTTCTGAACTTCACTTAGGGTCTTGCAGCGATGGAGGTGTCCTTCCTAGCTTCTGGCGAGATTCTGACAGTCCTGGATGAATTTGAAGGTAAAACAGCCACAGAGTTGAAGCTAGCCTTGGTGCCCAAAGTTGGCATGTCCATATTCAGGCAAAAAATCTTGCAGGGAAGATTCCTGTGAGAATCCAAATGATGAGGTTCTAGCTCCAGCTCCGCTGAGGGTCTAGCTGGTGGTCTTGGAATTTTGGCCACCGAATGCTGAACAAAGGCAGAAGATGATCTCGGCCGCAAGAGACAACGACATAGTTGCACTTGAAAAGTGTCTGCAGCGGCCTCAAAACCCGGACGAGGCAGACGAAAGAGGCCGGACCCCCTTGCATCATGTTGCGGAGGTGGGACATCTTGAAGCTGCACTGCTGCTACTCGAGGCAAAAGCAAAGATTGACCAGCTTGATGTTTTAGGGTTTACACCCTTGTGGATGGCAGCTGAATTGGGTCATGTTGACATTGTCCGCCTACTGGTTGAAGCTGGTGCATTCAAAGATCAAGAGGCAAGCGATGGTGCAACACCCTTGATCGTCGCAGCTGGTAAGGGTCATCTTGAGATAGTCCGCTTGTTAGTAGAAGGTGGTGCAGTCAAAGATAAAGCCAGCCACAACGGTGCAACGGCTTTGTTGATGGCAGTGCAAGAGGGCCACCTTGAGATCGTCCGCCTATTAGTTGACGCTGGTGCAGACAAGGACCAAACCACTGTGGACTGTAAAACTCCCCTGTGGTTTGCAGCTCTCGAGGGCCAGCTCGACATTGTCCGCTATTTAATCGAGCTGGGTGCAGCCAAAGATCACTCCGCCGACTACGGTGCAACACCCTTGTTCGTGGCAGCTCAAGGGGGTTATCTTGACATTGTCCGCCTGCTGCTAGAGGGTGGATGAGAGTGGTGCGGCAAAAGATCAAGCCGCAAACGATGGTGCAACACCTTTGTACGCCGCAGCCCAAGAGGGTCATCTGGAGATTGCTCGCCTTCTCGTCGAGGTGAGTGCAGCGAGTGCAGCTACAGATCAAGCCACCAAGAGGGGTGACAGCCTTGTACATTGCTGCCGGTAAAGGCCATCTGCAGATCGTCACCTTGCTGGATCTGGTGCTGCGATAGGCCCAGCCACCAAGGTTCCACACCCTTGTTGATCGCGAACAGGGCCATTCGGACATTGTCCGTTTTCTGATCGAGGCTGGTGCAGCCAAGGATCATGCAACGAAGGTGAAACACCCTTGTGTTTTGCAGCTGGCAGAGGGCATCTTGACATTGTCCGCCTGTTCGTGGAGAGTGGTGCAGCCAAGGATCAAGCCACCAACGAGGGTCCAACTCCCTTGTGCTTAGCCTCCCAAGGGGGCCATCTGGACGTCGTCCAACTGCTAGTCCAGGTTGGAGCAGCCAAAGATCATGTCACAAATGATGGTTACACACCTTTGCTCCTTGCGGCTGAAGAAGGTCATCTTGACATTGTTCGCTTCTTGGTTGAGTCAGGTGCCGATAGTGGCGTAACTGTCGATGGAGCAACAGCGTTGGATCTGGCTGCGCGACAAGGCCATGCCAAGATAGTTCGCTTTCTGACTAAGCTCGGGGCGACCTCCCCTGCCAGCAAAGTCCAAAGAAGTGAGAATAGCTGAGTGCATATGATTCAGTTTTGTAAAAAGCATGTGCTTGAACAAAGGGCTTTGAAGTTTAAGTTTGGACCGCCAGTATTTTGGTTATGTTCAATGTGTACATATCCTCCCTGGCTTTCAAATCCACAATTGGATGGTCAAATCCCAATTGTTTCACCCCTTTTGGATGATTAAATCATATGCAATCCCGATTGTTTCATCATTTTTGATGTAAAATTATGTGAAATTCAACTTTTTCGCCATTTTGATGGTTAAATCAATCGATTCGATAGATGTGATGGTTAAATCAACATTTTTGATGGCTTCTTCATGGTCAAATCACTGTTTTCATCATCTTTGATGCTTAAATCACTCAAATCCATGAATCATATTGGCTATGGATCAATACCTATTAATACCATTTTTAGGTGGATGAACATCCATTTACCAGCTATTTTGATGTTCACCAGGGGTACAAGGTTTTGACACACTGCCATATCTCCAAACAACCCGCCAGCCCGTTCACCACCATCGTGTGGATTTCCCCGTTCGAACCTACCAGGTGGGCGTCTTCCCCGTGAAGCAACGCTTGTCGGATGAGGTGGCGAGTAAAGTGGTGGCCGTGGGTGTGAAAAGTGTCTTGGACGGAAAACATGCTGAACATTGGGATTTAAGCATCAAAGAGTTTGGGATTTCACATGAACTGATTTGAACATCAGTGTTTAGATTCATAGGTTTTTAAGCACTAGGAATTTGGCCTTTTCATGATGATCATGGACCTTCAACGGATGGTGAAAATAGGGTGTTTTCCCGTGTACGCTGGCCATGAGGGAAATGAGGGACATTTTCAGGTGCACCGAATTGGGGTACCTGGGGTACCTGATTTCTGACTCCGTTGTTTTTTCTTGTGCCATGTTTCGGATGGAGAATGGGTCACTTCTTTTGGAGTCAAAGCACGAAAGTATTCATCAACAATTATGGTGGGGTGCTTCTAGAAATGTGACGCTTTATGGGAAGTTGAAACCAGAAATACGATGGCCAATGGGTAGATTTCAGCATCAAAATGGGGATAGGAAGCAACAAACAAGGAGGCTGATTCAGCTTAAAACGGAAGATGATATGTCCAAAATGCTGGTTATGTCATGCTCTGGGATCATAGCTTCTTGTGCCCCCCGGAAGCAGTAGGATGGTGATGGCAACATCTGTTTGCCCCACTGGAATCCCGGAACAGGAAGCATAGACGCCAACGCTAATGTCAATAATGCTGTGAGTAGCTCTAATCTAGCCAGTTGCCAGTTGCAATACCCTCTGGTAAACATTCACATAGCTATTGAACATGGCCATAGAATGCCATAGAAATAGTGGATTTTCCCATTAATAGCATGGTGATTTTCCAGTTCGTTACGTAAATGTTTACCAGAGGGTAGTGGTTAAATGTGGTGAACCATACTTGTGATCCGTTTATAGATGGGATAACCATGGAAAGCCCACGAATCGGGGACTTACCAACCAGGGTTTTATCCACCTACCGATGATCCTCAGAGTAGAAACCGTTTAAAACACTGACGTCGTCAACGTCTGTGCAGGAAATCGGCACATATCAACTACCCTCTGGTAAACATTAAAAGTGGTGATTTTCCATAGTTATGTTAGCCCGTTTACCAGAGGGTAAGACTGGTCAACTGGTTTGTGATTAAAACGATCTTTTCCAGACTGGGGAGAATCAATGGCCATCCACGATACACTCCAGTTTTTTTGTGTACAACCAGCCGCAACCAGCCAGTGACTTCCACTGCAGAATTCAACATAGTGAACTGTACATGTTGGTCTCGATCTCGAAGCTCTGTTGCCACGGGCCGTACTTAGGCTTTCAGAGGCCGTATCAGAAGTACGAGCACCCCATCATCGTTGGGATCCCTAGGAGTCGTCAGTGCTGAAGTCAGTGCTGGTGCCATGGGAAGTGATGAAAAATGATGATGGGTTTTGCACACAATATATCATATACAATCATATTAATATACATATGGAGGTTTTTCAAGTCATGGGGGTACCCCAAATCATCCAAAACTAGACCATTTTAGTATTGAAACCCAGGGTGACTTGGGGATTTGTCATTTCTCAAGAACCCGCCATAGCGATTTCATCAAAATTTCAGTGTAGGCTTGGCAATCAATGTGCCACTGGGAGGAATTACATTGAATTACATTGATCTCACAAGGTTTCTCACCATGAGTTGCGGTGAGTAGCTGAGCAGCCTATCCATGATCTATGCACAATGGTCGCCCGGCACATTGCTTACATTGGTCGGTGGGTTGTTTTATCTCAATCCTGACGATCGGTTGACACCACCATCCAATGGTGGATTTTGTTTGGAACTCGTTGGGGTTCTGATGGTGCAGCTTTCCGGCTTCCCAGGTCAAGGTGAAAGAAGTAGCCCAATACTTTGCAACAACGACTCCCCATCACCATCGAACTCGCAAAGGATGTTCAACTGAACCAAGAGGAGTACAGGAATTGTTTCTGACTGGGTCAGGACTCTTTCATTTAGTTCGAGGAACAATTTGCAGGAAAACCACACATACTTCATGCCAAACACATAGAAAAAACCCAGACTTTTCCGCAAAAAATCTGTAACTTTTCCGCCAAAAAAGTGTAAGAACTCATCCTTCAATGACCCCTGGGCCTTTAATGCAGTGATCTCTGCAGGTGATTGGCGCTGGTCTAGGAGGCATGCAGACCATGATCAGTTTGATGCACTCGGGACGCAAGGTGCCTTTTTTCGGGTCGGAAAATCATTTGGACCTTGGACCCAGTGGAGGGGTGAAAAATCACAGCAATTTCTCGTGATCGTTTAGGGATTTCTCACAGGATTGTCTATCCCAAATGCTCCATGTAATGTATGGAATATTTACCAACATTTACCCTAAAATCACCCAGTTTTGTAGGTAAATATACCAGCACCATGGAGCATATGGGTATGGTTAGCTTTCCACATTATGTTCAGCATCGCACATGGAACAGAGCCCCCTTCCAAGGCGAAAGGGGGTTATTTTCCTGAATTCTTGAGACTTGGGTGCTTCTTTCAAGGAAGAGTCTGGGTGATAGATGGTGCACACTTCCAGCAATTTTACTGTCGAAAACTGTGGGTGTAGGAGTTTCGGCATCCAGATTTATTGCTGATCCGTCCTTATGTTGGGATTCGTCCCTATAGTCCTTATGTTTGCAGATACCCTCTGGTAAACAACATAGCTATTGAACATGGCCATAGAAATAGTTGATGTACCGAATTTAAAAATGGTGATTTTCCATAGTTATGTTAGCCCGTTTACCAGAGGGTATAATTCTTTTCGATTTTGTGTATCATCATTCATGTCAAGTTGGTTCCCCTTTGAAAGAAATGTCACTGGCGGAATATTTTCCCATCAAAGATGAACAGAAAATCATGGCCTGTGTTGCCTTGGACCAATCCATTGAAATAACAAGCCCCCCTCAGTCAATATACGTGCCATAGTCAAAAAGTCGGCATATCATAGACTAGATATACTTTTCCTATCTTGGGAGATCGTCATCAATCAATTAACATAGAGGAGTATACATAGTATACCCTCTGCTAATCAAACATGGCAAGTAGCATTCCACCATTTATAGATGATGACAATTTACATCATTTTTGCCATTGACCCCGTTGACATTGGAGGAATGACCCTGTGATCCCATAGATCCCATAGATCCCATAGCGGTGAGGACTTGTTATGCCTGGAGCGGCTGTCCACTTTTGGTGGCCACTCTTGGCTGGTGCCAAACTCAGGGCGTGCGTGGCGACCGATAAAAACGACTTGCCGAGTGACTAGGGAAGGGCTGCGAAGTTGGATCGACTGGGACAGTGACTGTTAGTGGTTTCACATACCCTCTGGTAAACGGGCTAACATAACTATGGAAAATCACCATGCTATTAATGGGTAAATCAACTATTTCTATGGCCATTTTCAATAGCAAACTGTTAGTTTACCAGAGGGTATTTTTGATGCTTACAAGTTTACCAGATGTGGACATTGATGGTTCGACCAGTTCCTGACGAAATTGTTGTTGAAATTGGTGCCGAACTAAAAACCAAAACGAACCCCACTCCGCCTTGCGGTGCCCGAGCCTCGTGCTGGTGGCTGCAGGTGGTGTCCAACAAGTACACCAAGCTACAGCCGCCTGGCTCGGGGTCATGACTGTTGTGACATCAACCGAGAACGGGGAGATTGAACACGGGATGGAACCCAATTTTCGAGACGCGTGTTGCTTTGTAGACTTTTTGGTGATATGTTCATTTTGGCTGGTGACACCCCTATTCCTTGTTTGTCATACCTCCAATATCCCAGGGAAATGGAAAAGACACATATCCCAGTTCTTCATTCAGGTTTTTGACAAACATCTAGATCTGAAGTATCAGTGGGATAGTTCCCTTGGAAGCGCGGCTAAGGACGGAGAGCGGCAACTATCATGTGGACTACATGCTTCCAGATGTCCCGGCCACGACCGAGGTGGAGGGAGATGCCTATAAGTGGCTTGGTGAAAGGTCCTACCAGCATCTACCAGCTGGGTTGCTGTCTGTTAAAAAAGTGGGCCCCAAATCCACTGAATTTTTTTCAGTGAAACATCTTGCATCATATTGTAGCTGCTATTTCGGGATTACAAATCCACTGATTCATTCTCATTTTCTCCATTGAATTTGCTGTAAATTTGGTGGCCGTGAATCCAGCATTTTCGGAGACAAATTGGAGATAGTTGGGTGTATCCCAACTGCAAATCATCATTTTCCTGTGAACCACATATATATATATACATACATACATACATACTATGTTTCAATAATGGTTAAGTCGCCATTCTTCGCCATTTTTGCTGGTTTGATCCACAACAATTTCCTGATGGTTAGCCGCCTGGAGAATCTCTAGCATTTTTGATGGTTAAATCAGTTAAATCCATATGGAGGTTTCCTAAGTCATGAGGGTACCATCAGTTACATCCATATGGATTTTTCCATTCACAATCCATTTAAATTTTAGATACAGAATTATTCTTCCCATTATAAATCCCACATTATTCCCATGAATTTCCACATAATTTCCATGGAAAGCTCCATATGTTTCATGGTTGGAGCCAAGTTTGACCCGGCGGAGGATCCATCGCACTGAGGACATGGCCCACTCGAGATCAGCTGCTGAAGATGTTTCGAGACGCCGCCAAGTGCGGAGCGCCAAGTGCGTCATATAGGAGACGCCTCCAAAAAAAATGGATATCTAATGATGATATGATCATGGGGATATGTAACTAACAATTATAATATACATATATATATACATATTAACATATAATAACATATACATATATATATATATATACATATGCACACCCCAGTAATTATAGTAGTTTTGTCATGGGGATATGAATCCAACAATTTTAGATATTATGTGTGACATATGTGTATAATACCAGGTAGGGATTTTACCAACTGGAAGATGTTACCAACAGGATTCAACATGATTGAACAGCTGCGCAACTTAAAGTTGGATCCATAGGATTCCCACTATGGGATAGATGGGAAGACACCTGGTGACAGATATGGAAGTCCTATGGAAAAGCCACATAGCATGATATATCAACGATATAAATGCTGGCTTTGGCAAAACTAGATATCCTATAATCTACTGGAGGGCAAGTGCGGGTCTCCGGCGACGTTTTGGCGGTTTTAAAGGTCATCCCCTAGGTGGTCAACCCATTTGTCCCCAGCCAGGCGGCATAACTTGGGTAGCGACCTCAGTGGGGTCAGGTTGGGCCCTGGATCCTTCACATTTTCTGGCTGAAGCGGTTGGTTTTACCGGTCACCAGATAGTTCCAATCCTTTCTTGGGCTGAACCAGTACTTTTTTGGTGATGATCCCATGTGTTTGTGGCCTGACTGAATAGACGAAACAGAAGGAAACCAGTTTGGAAGAGAAGACTCCGAAGAAATTCAACTTATAGCTGTGAACTTCTCCCCTTCATCATCTGGGAATGTTTTTGGGACCAAAAAACGGTCTCTTCCAAAAGGCTGGAGGTCCCAGGGGGCCACCAGCTTGATGTTTAATTTACCCATGAAACTGGTCATCCTACCGCCTAAAATGGTACTTTAACTTCAATACTGTTTCTTTGATGGGCTTCCTTAAATGGGCAAATTGAGGTTCCTGGTCTGTAAGGGACCAAGATGGAGACGTATTTCCAGGATTTTACAGAGTATATAACTCGTATTTTCACACAAATTCCAAGTTTTCTCCACTTTTCTATCCATTTTGTGGGGGGTCCCAGACGACCCCTTGAAATCTCTCAGGCACAGTCACCAAGTTCAACACCAACGTGGAGAAAGTTCGGCCACTTCCCGATGGCGATGGCTCCTCGCCGTTTCTAAGGGATCAGCCTCCATGAGGAAGTTCCCATAGTGAAGAAACTGGATTATAGTCTAGTACCCTCTGGTATTTAACATAGCTATTGAAAATTGCCATTTATAGTGAATTGTCCCATTGAAAATGGTGATTTTCCATAGTTATGTAAACGTTTACCAGAGGGTAATTCTCCAAATAGATAGACTGGGGGGATTTT
>Ga0126342_10015564_pt1 | contig 13324 bp, 6 predicted proteins | sample Cyp1metagenome_FD_92528 | JGI IMG/M metagenome (GOLD analysis project Ga0126342, IMG submission 92528) | Coral microbial communities from Lord Howe Island, Old Settlement Bay, Australia - Cyphastrea 1 metagenome | ecosystem: Host-associated > Invertebrates > Cnidaria > Coral ...
GCCGTCGTCTATTTATTGCAGGGGGGCAGTGAATCTCATTCCATCCACTGCCCAACGAAGACGGTGGTTTGAGATTGTGATATCCGGACTGATCATCCCGACGTACCTGCGATATATATATATTTATAACTAATCTTATTGCATGTTACAGGATTCAGTTCCTGACGGATCACTACAATGATCCAGTTCTTGTCTAGTGTGTGTGTCTGTGTTTTTTGGAAGGAACCACATGATGGGTGTCAAGAACCCAAACAGCTTTGAACAGTCTAAAGTCTTAAGTTGCATGTTTGAGAAAAAGGAAAGATAACCACAACGCCAACCTATCTTGTAGGTGCTTGGAAGGAAACCTGTCATTTTATTGTAGGGGCATGATATGGCATGATGGGGGACGTGGGATTGAAACACCACACAAATGCTAAGTATGACCTTTGACTCAAATTTTATTTGTGGTACTTCTCTTGGGGTGTCTTCAGCTATATGACTATATGCACAGGAAATAACAAAGCGCCAAACTATATCATAGCTATTTTGACGGGGACCTCTCACTTTGTAGGTAAGATGGGGGAACAGAAAAAGTGTAAATGCTCGCAAGTATATCCTGCGCAGTCTGGAGCCAGACCTCTTGAAGCATGTGAAGCAAGAAAACAAGAACAGCAACCCATTTTGTAGGGTTTCAAAAGGGACTTGTCATTTTGTAGGGGCATGACATGGGAGAGAATAGTTTCACTAAAAATTGTTGCGATCTTTCTTAAAGAAGGTAAACAACAACACACCAGTCCATATTGTAGACGTTCTGGCAGAAGACCTGTCATTTTGTACGGGCGTAGTGGTGGGTGGCTATACAATAAAAAAATAAAATATATGCGTTTAAAATATATACTCGTCACACACACACAAAAAAATGAGACGCAAAAAGAAAGAAACATAGAGAACAAATAATCAGGCGAATCAGGCGATATTTGGATTTATCAATATTTCAAAAAGTTAATTATATAAAGAATATTTGAGTAAATATGTAGGGGTGTGATGGGGGGTGGCTATACAGCACAAAAATCAAACATATGCTGTATAACACATAATATACTCGCCACACACAAAAGAGCGAGGAGAGAGAGAGAGAGAGAGAGAGAGAGAGAAGAGAGACAGTTAGAGAGAGAAACAAAAACCAGGCAAATCAGGCGATACTTGGGCCGGGCCTGTCGATATTTCAAAAATTGAATTACGCGTGGAATACTTTAGCAACATCACAAACATGTTACATGTTTTCCAGAAACTCAATGGATTCACTACAAAATGCAGGGGTTCCAATTTAAAAGAATCCTCTGTGGGACCCGGTAATTTCACTACAAAGTGCCTAGCCTTGGAAATTCCTTTTTTGAAATTAATTTCTATCTTCATCCATGGGCCCTGGATGGCCCCGGTATTTTCTCTACAAAATGCAATGGTCTGCCAAAGTTGAAGTGGGCCCTGGACCTTTTTACACGGTGGCCTCACTACAAAATGACCTATAAAAACCAATTTTGTGGTGGCCTTAAGGCCACCCATTCTGTATGGAAATTGAAACAGGGATCTAAAAACTGTGTGTGCATTTGGGCCGTAGTGCCAAGGCCTAAATGCACACGCTGTTCTTGCGCCCAACATAGGCCCAGCATAGGCCCAACATGGCCCCGACATGGCCCAAAAACATCCAAAAACGGCGTGTTCTTTTAAGTCTTGAAATCAAGCCCAAAAAGAACATGCCGTTCTTGGCCGAAGACAGGCTCAACATTTTTTCCAACATGGCCCCAATATGACAGAAATTCACCAATTATTTTTGCTTGCCCACTCTGTCACTAAATAATTGGTTTGCCCTGTCCCAGAACCAGCCCGGTACTCAACTCACACAACTATCATTTTGCTTGATAGATTCAGTTCAAAACCCTTAATGTCGTAGTGACAGTGGAATGCTTGCGCTGCAGTTTTGCTTACTCTCACGGACCGTGAACTGCAAAATAAGTAGTTTGCGACCCAGCATTGCACAACTATCATAGCTGCATTAGTGCGGTCTAGGTTTTCGCGGTTCATTGATCGAGATTGATCAAGGCTTATTTGAATCACCTACCCCGTAATTTTCTGTAAAACGTAGGAAATTTCAAGCTTATTTCTTCCACCGCACGCATCACTTGCAGTCAAACAACATAAAGGAGTTCTGCACCATCCTCCAAACATTTAAAATGCCATCGTTCCCTGACCAAGGGGCAGGCACGCTTGCTCTAAAACATCTTTCAACCGCTTATTCACTCACTTGCTCACTCACGCAATCAACCAAAATCTCTCTCTCTCTCTCACACACACACGCACACGCGCCCGCGCCCGCGCGCGCACACACCTTTGTTCCATAGGTCCCCATGCATGCCTTGATTCCTACAAGTTTGATGTCCCCATAGACTCTGCTCCCATATTGTCAAGCTGTACCATGGCCGAGCAAGAAGGCAACTTTGCAAAGAAACTGATGGCTTGGTCAATAGGTTTGTTTCCAAATCTTCAAGTCCTCTGTCTCAACAACCTACCGGACACACAGTTTGACGGACTCTAAGTTTGAAAAGAACACCCTCCACAAGAAACAGAAAAGATCAAGTCCTGGTTGGCAACCAATATGCAAGTCTCCAGCAGAAGCACGAAATTCCGCGGCTGAAGTGCAAGGCAAATCCGAAGGACACCAGCAAATCTGATATGCTCCTGGCCCAGGTTTTGCTGTGAAAGGTAGGACCCCCAAATCTACTTGAAGTCCATTGCCATCATCCTTCACTTTCACAGGCTCTTCCAGCTCCATGAAAACCTGGAAAGGCTCAGCTTCATTGCTCCAAGAGCTACAGCTATGGTCTCTGAACACCAAGCGATCTCCCACAGTCAAACCTATACCGAGCAACTCCCAATCACATGGTTGCCCCTGGTGGCAAACAGTTTTGACTTGGAAGGGCCCACGTGCAGTGAAGAAGCCGAGGGAAGCTCTGAAATCCAAATAATTGTCACATCTTCCTGGTCTGCAGAAGCACATACTGAAAATGCCAGCTGTGGAGGTCAAAATGTGACCACCAAATTCGAAATCTCCAGCTTCCTGATTCGACCCGGGGAAATCTATATACACACCCAAACCAAACTATCATATACTAAATACTATCATGTCTACAAAGTTCGCACTAAGACTAAGTGAAAACAACAAAGCTTCGATGATTGTTGACTCCGGATCTATTTCAGGGTTGCTCCCAACACTGGAGCAATTCTGCATATTGAATCGGGGGTCTGCGGAGCAAAATTTGCTTCTTGGATTCCAAGGTTCATTGCGTGAAGCGATTCCATCGCCGGGGCTGCCTGTCAGCATCCGTCCAGTCTCACAATCAGTACGAAGCATAATCTGATCGCCTGTCATCAAGCCAACCCCTCTGATCTGTTCCAAGCGGCATTTCTGGCCCAGGAAGCAGTCTGCCCGTTGGTTCGCATAAGGGCCCAAGACTTGCAAATGGCCAGCCAGAACTGTAAAATCTGAGGCGGTGTTGCATGATTGGCTGCACCAACATATTGAATAGGATTCATCTGCATCCAACAAGACTTCCCCAAAAGACAGGGAAAACTTGCCACCTGAAGTAGAAAGACTACCGGTCCCATTCGGATTTGCCAATGCCACGGAAAGAGGTTCAGGACCACCACATGCATTGCGCACTGCGACTTGGTTCTGTAGTGACAGCAAATGTCCCTGAAAGGCGGTAAGGTGAGAACAGTCCTGACCCCGAACGCAGTCGAATTGGTGATTGGCCAAAGGCCCAGTGACTTCTAGCTGGCCTGCTGACAAAGTGAAATTTTCTTGGAGACTTCCGCAAAGAAGACCTCGCATGCTGGCACACCAACACAAGTTGTACAGGCCCCCTTCTGGGCTGAAGTCACTGGGGTTATTGCCCCAAACATATCTCCTACCATTTTGCGTTGCTGGCTTGGAAATGCCTTGGGCAACAACACTGGATGGAGCCACTATGCCAGTGTCACAACTTGACTGTGTCAAGGCAAGACGGTGACCGTCTTGTAGCTGGAAGCCCACGATCTCCACACTGCATATGGTGCCGGATGTACACTGCACAAGCTGTCCTGACTGTGGCCTGACGCAAAAACTCAAATCTCGAGCTCCTTCTGCAGAAGTTGTAGAACCTTCACTGCAGAAATTGCAGGCATCTTGATGCGCTGCAGCAGATTCATTGCTCCATCTTCCCGCAGGGCATGGCTGGCAAGCCGCATCACCAATGTCTTCTTTGAATGTGCCCTGTGGGCAAGGTTCACACACGGAGTCAACCCGAAAAAAACCTGGGGCACAAACGCACTCTGCCGCCTCTCTTGCAGACGCTGTCACAGTTGTGAAAGATTGCCCACAGGCTTGTTTGTGCTTTCCACCACTACAGTAAAAACCTTTTCCGCAAGGCTGGCAGTTGGTGGGGTCATCAAGGGCTTCATTGATGAATCCAGCTGGGCAAGTGCAAGCTGCCGCAGAGATGGCTCCTTCCAGCAATGTTGTCAGCCCGCCGCATGACGAACACATTACATCCCCCACAGTCGACTTGTGCTTACCCCGAGGGCATTTGGTGCAACTGCTTCCAAAACCTGATTCACTGATTGGCTCCATTCCGTGAAGGCACTTGCAATCTGACTGGTTTCGAATCAAACTGCTACTCACGAATCCCGAGCCATCTGGACAACGGAGGATGTAGGAGGCAATAGGACTCCTGGTCACATGCATGTCACTTGTCAATGTTGCAGTTGCACTCGCAAATCGGAAGGCAGCAAAAACAGGCGGGTCCATCTTAGCATGGAGGGTTGCCGCCTCTTCTTCTTCAGATGTCATGATTTTGTAGCTGATTTCATCCACATTGTCTGTCAGCAGCAAGGATGCCCTGCGACTGAGACCCAGGTAGTCAACAAGCTCTAGACGGACCATCTCCAATGGACCACTGAATGATGCCACCGAACCAATGAAGCTGTACATCAATGCTTCAGTCAGCGCAAAAGCATCAGTGCTGACAGCATCTCCTAACACGGAAAGGTCTGCACAGTTGAAACTACCACTGAAATCCGTGCCGATTGTGCCAGCAGGGCAATAGCACTCCGGCAATCCAATGGCACCTTCTTTCGAAACCCTTGGCTGTGGACAACTCGTGCACAGATCAGGACCGGTGTGGTTCTTAAAATGCCATGGAGGGCACAATGAACACGCACCAATCTGCAAGTCCCAGAAATAGCCACGCCTGCATTGACAAGCTTCTATGGAAGCAGAACCGCTCGGGGAAGTGCTTCCTTGTGGACACTCATGGAGCACTGATTCATGCAAATCCATCGCTCTGCCACCAGGGCAGTAGCTTCCAGGAGGACATTTGTGGCATTTGGAGGTCATGCTGCGCAGTTCATACCATCCTGGAGGTGGCCAAGGCGCACAAATTGTCAACACTGACATGCACTGATTGCATTTCTTGTCGTTCCCTACCCGAACGAGGAAACAATATGGTTTCATATTGCTATCATGGAACCCGATTCAAACTACCAAGGCTAAGAATGCCATTACAAGTCTTGAAATGCAAAGGTAGGGACATGAAAGAACTCGAAAGAACAACTCTGATCTTGTATATACATTTCAGCAATTGGCGAAGGTTGCAATTCCTTTAACACCACCAGTAACCTATTCCGCGGCATTGGCATGAATGAGGTTCGACAGAGAAGGAATCACTACGAGAGTAGCAAGGTGACGAAACAGCGTGCACAAGCAGGGCACAAATCACAACAGGCATCCAGAGAAAGGGGATCAGAAGTATCAAGAATACAAGACATTCAGTGGACACATGGCTGCCGTGATTTTTTCCTTATCTGCATGGTCTCCAGCATGACAAGGACAAACACCACAATCTTTGAGTGGACACTACATGCAACTAATTTGGAGAAGCTAGCTAGCATCTACAAGATTTGTCAAACGCATATCCAAACGTGCGTTGTTTGGCACATTACCTGGCGCCCATTGAAACGTGAACCTCGGCAAAGCGCATTACTCTAGGTTTCTACTGATTTGCTGTTGTCAAGAAGTATTGTCCCCATGCTTCAAGAGAAACATGCTTGCTTCTAGCACCCTGACATGTTCGATCGCCCGCCCAAGAACCAGCAAATGAGACCCATATCATCACATGATGTTGAAACCAAAGAAGAACTAAGAAGGGTGAAGATGATCTATGTTTGTGGTTCCTTGATCAAGGGAGTGAACATAGGCGAAAGAGCCATAGCCAACATGACACAACTCAACACGATTTACAAAAACTACTGCAACTTGCCATAACCACCTACAATCAACAACAGAAACCTACAATGTCCTTCTACACACCACAGCATATATATTATATATACATCAAAATACCAGAAGTGGACATCGAACACTCAGTGGACCAAAGACCTTATGGAACAAAATGAGGGGCCATGCGCCTAGCAAACGTAACAGTCTGAGGCAACAACTGCTATCATGATTCAGCACACTTGAATGAAGTCATCCGGTGTGTATGGAAATTTCATGACATTTTTCTCCTTCATTCTGATACTCTTGGTGTTTGTCTACTGCTTCATGCCCCGCTGTCCTGGAGGGCAAACCACATACAAGAGCATTGCCAAAGCCCGAAACTCTTGCAGGTCGCTACAGCCCTCAGGGCACCAGCAAAGCTGCACCTGTTCCGGCGCCAAGCCTTCCAGCTCCACATTGCCAAAATCAAACAATAAGTCTGTTTGCGCCTGCGAAGCATTGATTGGCCTTGGTTCAAAGGTCGAAGTATGGATTGATGTTCCACATTCCTTCAATGCAAGCAGCTGGTCAGTCATTGAGAGTCGGGAGCCTTGCAAGCCTGTAATCGCACAACGTGATCCCATGTCACAAACAAACGACTGGCCTGAGAAGGGTCCGACCACAAGCAGCAATCCGAGTGCGAACCACTGGCCATCACATGTGGAATCCCCAAAGCAATGACGAATCTGGTACAAGCCAGGCTCAGCAAGCAAAAAAGGGCCGTCGTCAACTCCATCGCTTTCTTCAGGACCCTCTGTGGCATTTTCGAGAGACAATGAGAAGTTGTAGCCATCTGATGTCATGAAGATGTGTGAGTTCAAACCATTCAAAACATCCACAACTTGAAGTCTTTCGCCCTCTTCAAAGCTTTCATCTTTGAACTGCAAAGTACACTCCTGCCCAAGGGCGCACTCCTTGACGGGTACCTGCTCGAAGCCCATGCTTTTGTATCTCCAGAAATCAGATTTGTAGGATCCATCAAAACCACCAAGCAAAAATAGAAACCCCGAGCTTGGATCCCACACTGCAGTGTGATCTTCTCGAGGACCAGGACTTGGATATGGTCCAACAGGTGCCAAGGGGCTCCAGCTGTTGGTCAAAAGACTGTAGTTCCAGAGTTCTGCTGAATAGTTGAGAGATTCATCCAGTTGAACGCCACCAAAGGTCAGCATGGATAAAGTCAGAGGCTCCCAGATTGCCGCATGGCCAGCACGACTGGATGGTGGATCTGAGGACAGCAAAGTCCAGGAATTGGTCCACTGCCCATAGTGCCACAAATCATTTAACGCAGTGGCTCCCCATCCGCCAAACATGAGCATGCCCCCTAAACCATCCATCCAGACTGCAGTGTGTCTGCTCCTGGCTGAGGGCTTATTGGAGGATGGTGAAAATTCCTTCCAGTGATTCGACACAAGATGGTACTGCCAGAAATCCTGGAGGGTGGCACCACTCTCACCCGCAAACACCAACATCATCTGACCAGCAGAGTCCCACACTGCAGAGTGGTAAGCTCTTGCACTGGGTTTGGTAGAGGGAGAAGAAAGAGTCCATGCGTTGCTCTTGTCGCTGTAGAGCCATAACTCATCATAATAAGTTGTGTAGAAGCTTCCACCAAACACCAACATCGTGCGGGAAGCAAGGTCCCAGATTGCCGTGTGGCCACCTCTGGGTGAAGGTCCAGTCTGAAGTCTTTCCCACAGACCATCTCGTGTGTATCGCCACAGATCACTGTAATACTGGAAAAAACCCGCAGCATGTCCAGCAAACACCAACATAGACCCCTCAATAGAATCCCAGATTGCGGAGTGTCCTTTTCGAGCGGAAATATTGGGATCCGATATTCTGCTCCAAGCATCAACATTACATTCCACACCAGCTGCCTCCTGAGCCGTGCAGTCATGGATGCCCCAGCCTCTAAAGGAACACTGGCCCAAATCAACCTCAGTGCCTCCACAAACAACTTCATCCATTCCAAAATCTCCGCTTCCGTGCCACTGAAAGCTCGAAACGCCACCTGCCAAACCAAGCTGGCGGCACGCAACTTGCGCATTGTTGTTGCTCCAGCTGTCATCACAAATATCACGCCAAGAATTCTGGTATTGGACTTGAATGCGGCCGTGCATCTTGGTACCATCGACAATTCGGATGTCAGTTCGGATGCCCAGCCCGACAGCACCAAAATCAATTGCAGGAAGATTGTCTCCCATGCTGTTCACACTATCCCCCATATTATAAGCATTGCCCTGGCCAAGGTTGCCAGAGCCACCATATCCCCAGCATTTTGTGGAATCATCATCAAGCAATGCGCAAGTAGTAGCCCATCCAGGTGAAGAATGCTTGGCACGCAAGCCGGTCCCCAAATCAATAGGCGGCAAGTTGTCACCCATCTGATTCGGGGCAGTGCCGATGTCATCTGGCTGGCCCTGGCCAAGATTGCCTTCAAAACCATATCCCCAGCATTTCATGGAATCATCATCGAGGACCGCGCATGTATGCGAATGGCCAGTCGCGATGTGCTTGGCACTCCGGCCGGTCCCCAGATTGACAGAGAGCAAATTGTCACCCATGTGACTTGCATCCCAGCCGATGGTGTTTTGATGACCGTGGCCAAGTTGGCCAAAATAATTGTTCCCCCAGCACTTGGTGGAATCATCATCGAGCAATACGCATGTATAATGCGCTCCACAAGCGAGATGCTTGGCACTCCGGCCAGTCCCGAGATTGACGGCAGGCAAATTGTCACCCATCTGATTTGGACCAGTGCCGATGTTGCTCCAATGACCCTGGCCAAGTTGGCCGTAAATATTGTACCCCCAGCACTTGCTGGAATCATCATCAAGCAATGCGCATGTAAAGAAAGCTCCAGGTTCTACAAGCTTGACACTCCGGCCGGTCCCCAGATTGACGGATGGTAAATTGTCACCCATCTGATTTGGACCACTGCCGATGTTGCTCCAATGACCCTGGCCAAGTTGGCCCTGACCATTGCGCCCCCAGCACTTGATGGAATCATCATCAAGCAATGCACATGTATGATACCCGCAAGAATCAACTGCAAGATGCTTGGCGATCCGCCCGGTCCCAAGACTAACAGTGGACAAATTGTCCCCCATCTCATTTGGATTCCTGCCGATGTCGTTCCCATGACCCTGGCCAAGTTGGCCGTCAGCATTGCGCCCCCAACACTTGATGAAATCATCATCGAGCAATGCGCATGTATGATACATTCCAGCTGCGACATGCTTGGCACTCCGGCCAGTCCCGAGATTGACGGCAGGCAAATTGTCACCCATCTGATTTGGACCACTGCCGATGTTGTTTCCATGACCCTGGCCAAGTTGGCCATATTGATTGTTCCCCCAGCAACGGATTTGTTGAACGGACACATGTAAGATACAGGCATGATCCCCTCCTACAACCACATGGGCATATGGAACGGAGACAGGCTGTACCAGGAAAATGCTGTCAATTGAAACTTCAGCCCCAAACATCTCAAACTTCAAAGCAACCACGCTTCGTGGGACGAAAGCTTTGCCTTGGCGCCACCCGTCCTCTGGACCACTACTCCCACCACTCCATATTGCTTTCCAAGCCATTGACTGTATTGCATCCATTGAAAACACGGACGTCAAACACTGGAGGATAAATTTAAAGCTGGTGTAGAGTGGAACCAAACGGTATGCAAAATTCAGTTGTTGAACTTGAGCCAATGGTAAATGCAAGTCTGTTCGCATCCAAGAGTGTTGGTCACTGTGAACGAAACCATTGGAATGCCACATTGAAGGACCAAAGTTCCACCCACAGCTATCAGCATCAAACGTGCAAGAAACGGCTTTCTCCAGAGGCCTCGGTTTTTTGGGCGAAGCATCTGGCAAGTTGTGCAATATCGACAGCTTGAAGTGTCTGTGGATTGGAGAAGAACATATCCTATTGTCTATCAGGGAGGGCCATTTGGTCACAGCTTGCAGGTGGCATGGAAACCAAATCAGCAAGTGTAAGGGAAAAATAGTTTGTATACCTTTGGGAAATTACGGGAATAGCTGCTTACTAACATCAAAATTTTGTTGAATGACCCAAAAATCAGTGAGTAAATGGTTGAGAAGCAGACTTGCCCACTGAAAGATTCCGTGAATAACTGTTTCAAGGCTCCAAGGGCCGACTTGTATCTTCAGTTTGTGCAGCTCACTGCAAAAGAATGCACAGTAAAAGAATTTGATGAATCCCAACTATATCCTGAAAATAAATAGGAAATCGGAACCCTACCATATCAAAATATTCAGGGACCCTCACCTTATGCACCCCAAAACTCATTGCTTAAGCAGTTTGAGCAGCCCTGGGTAACAAAAAATGCGAAAGCACGGGTGTTTCGCGCACTTGCTGGCTCTTACTTGTCTCATGAACCAACCCAACCAGCTATTCGAACTAGCAGACAAGTAACATTATATCATGGTGCGACAGTTCTCTTTGACTTACTGGGTGGTCGGCGGTGGGGGTTGAGTTGGTGAGCTGAGGCGCACATTGTGTTTGTCCGGAACTTGGACATTTCTCATCGCTAAACTTTCTTTATAACAAGTGCTGTTGCACTGGCAAGCTACAATTGAAATTAAAATCGCCGGGCTTCAATCCAGACATGGTGCAAGCATGCCATCCATAACCAGGCCAGCCGTAGGCACTTGCGCTCGGGGTCCAGCCGATCATCTCTGTGGTGATGCCCTGTGGCGGCGCCTGGTTGCCCGTATACATTTGACCGTTCACCACCAAGTAATCAGTCCAATCTGTATCAAAGTCAAGGAAGTAGAGGGGCATTGGGGGAGTAATGATCTCACAAGGGTGAGTGTCCGGATCGACGGCGCTCTGGACGCAGTAATCTGTGGACGTGCATGGTCCAGAAACAATGACAAAGGTGGTCCTTGTGTGCGAACAATGCCTACTAAATGACAACGCAGCCCTTTACACTTGCCTGTAACATCCTGTAACTGTAACACCCCTTCAAATTGCGGAGTCAGAATGGGGGTCGGGGAGAACACATATGGGCACAACAAGGTAGAAAATGACAGCACGGCCTTGACACCTCCGGAAAAAGATCATAGGCGCAACAAAGTGCGCATTGTCCAAGGAAACTTGCCCTCGCGACATACGTTATCAAATCACAACTGGTCTGCCCGAGCCAACTTTTTGCTAGTAGAACGAAGGTGGCTAAGCAACGGTACCTTGCGCCTTGTCAACATTGTCCAAAGCCATTTGTCCTATCTCTAAGCTACCTTTACACAAGTTTCTACAATCCAAAAGAAACAGTCCCGGTATGGAAAAAATGCATTTGTTTCCAAACAAGATCCGCTTAACAAAGTCTTCTCTCACGAAGTTCCCCTAAGCAACAAAGTGCACGTTGTTGATCCGGAGAAAAAAGTCGCAAAATCCCCCGGCCATGGTCAGACCAGAAACGGCCCCGGACCCACAGTAAAGAACGGCTAGCCATCATAACCGCCAACAAACTTTCCAAGAAAGGAGCAGTTCTGTGAGATTTATACCGCAGAGGAAAAAACCAGCCAATTAGAAATTCAATCGCCACCGTACAAAGACTTCTGAAAACGTCTGTGCGTCAGTTCCTGAACTATCTCTTCACATAAACGGTGGCAAAAGGACCGAGTCGTGACAGGAATGCTGCAAAACTCATCCAAAACAAATACGGTATCGAATATGGAAAGAATATGGAGCAGTGCCTGTTTTGCACTGATGTTGTTTGTAAGGATTGTCTCAGAAGACATCTGCATGTCTGCTGGTAGAATGGGGCCCCGTTGCAAGATCTCTCTTAGACTCACCGGTTGGCACCATAAAACATCAGTGGACTGTCACCAAAACCCTGAAGTATGATCCATGGCGTTTTTAGACTAAGACCCACTAGTGTGCGGGGAGTCTTCCCCTTGAGCGTCGACCTAAGCCTCAGCCTAAAATGGCGATACGTAGTGCAGAAATTCCAAGCATGACATCTTACGAGTGGGTGACAGAATTTCTATGAATTTCTACTTCTCACATCTTATCTTGGCAAACATTTTGTGACATATGCCCTGGTTGGGAGAGAAACTTCCTTGGCACCGACGTTAAAGGAGCTGACAAAAGTTGAGAAGAGCTAGAAATACAGTTTAGGTCGCGAACAGCCACTTTTTCAAAGACGTAGTCTTGTTAGCATTTGGGCACTTTGGAAGTCAGGCTTTGAAAGCATTCTGCTTGCCCGGCAAAAAATGAAGCGTCTGATGTGCCGGCCAAATGCAGGAAATTATCATGTGGAACACCTCAACCAATAAGGCTCGTCCGGCAAATCACAATTGTTGAAAAACTCAAGCATCGTCCAAGAGGTGCATCTGCCATGTTGAATACATTTTTTTTTACGTTCTATCCACTTGACAACGCAACGTTTTTGCAACGTGCCTGCAACACATAGAAATTCACCACCTGCCACAGAGACCAAAGAGTCCAAGGTATTGCGCCATGTGTCGCGCAACGTAGCGCTCCCAAAAATGGACACGGCACTACAGAGACAACACAATTTCGAGGGGAGCGCTTTGTAAAAACACGGAGCAATCGGAATGCCCAATTATAAATATGGAAACTCAGCGCCAAAAAGAAGAAACATCACAAAGACAATGCAACCTTGACGCAGCCGCTCCAATGGGATTTACAACGCCTGTTGCGAAACACCACAGAACTACCCGCACAGGCACAGCACCAAGGAACCTCGATGCAGCCATGGCAATGCGACCTGCAAATATTGAATAATATTGAGTTGCAAGACAGGAAAAAAAGTACGCGCCCTGACAAGAGAAATTGCTGCTCCAAAAGCGGATCTCCGCGCCAAAGCAAAACAACACCAAAAATAAATTACTTTACTTCGTGTGATCCCCACCATGACATTTATACATTTTCTTACTGGCAAATCTTCTGGCATTCTATCTGACATATCTTCTGACATTCTATTTGGCATTCTATCTGGCA
>Ga0126342_10015565_pt1 | contig 13323 bp, 12 predicted proteins | sample Cyp1metagenome_FD_92528 | JGI IMG/M metagenome (GOLD analysis project Ga0126342, IMG submission 92528) | Coral microbial communities from Lord Howe Island, Old Settlement Bay, Australia - Cyphastrea 1 metagenome | ecosystem: Host-associated > Invertebrates > Cnidaria > Coral ...
AATGACTAATAATATGTGTGTGAAAAAAAATAACAATCATCAACTGCGTGCACACAACAGGGACAAACAGCAGAGCAATAACAACATTCATTCCAAGGTCGAATAATTATATTATATATATATGGCTAGATATATATATATATATATATATATTTATTATATTTATTTATATTAATAATATAACCCATAATACATATATATATAATACATAATATATAATATATATATATATATATTTATACTTCTATAATATATATATAAGTATAGTTATATTATACATCATGTTTGCCAACAAGCAACTCCTGGCTGGCAGGTCAGTGCTACTCCAGTGGGCTGCGGAGGCGCTGCAGTCCTCGAAGGAAGTGGTGGCACCGGAAGATCACCAACCTTGGTTTGGAATGTTCCCCAACCATATTAATAATGAATCAGCAAAGCTTTGCAGCACAAGTTTGTTTCAATATATATATATATATTATATTTATTTATTTATTCAATTACGCATCATTATCAGCCTTGCATACAAGACACTGGCACAACAGCATTGGTCACTGGATCAGGTGAAGCCACATCCATAGCCGATGGTTTCGATTCAGCACCTGTGTAGGAAGCAAGTTAGTGGAAGATTCATCAGCCCATACAAGCCACACATGTTCAATACACTAGCAATCCAAACCCAGCCTACAGGGGAACCATCGATCTGGGTGGCTTCCAAGTCAGCATCTTCAACAGCCATATCTTGTTTTTCTGGGCCATCATGTGGAGCAGGAGCAGGGAACAATTCCACAGGGGGCACAGTTGTAACAGGAGCCTTTGTTGCTGAGGCCGAAGCAGTAGATTTTGCACTGCCATCTCCTGAACTTGTCATATGCCTCTTTGCATCCGGGGTCACGGTAGATGCAGTAGAACCCCCCATAGGGCTTTTTTTCAACGCCCTTTTCCCAGTAACTGGAGTTGTCAGGGCTGCGATGGATCGTCGTCGGGCCCCATCCTGCAATGCCTCTGCCATAGCCTAAGCCAGAGTAGATATACATCATAAATTTATACCAAGTTATATATGTACTAAGGGTCCATCGATGTGTAAAATTCTTTGAAACTATTTGCAACCAAGTCACGTTGTCCATATCAGGCTCCAATGAATCCACGCTCATGGCTTACAACGTGAATCGAGAGACACCCTAGCCTACCAGAAATCCTGATCAACAATTTCACGCAAAATCACGCAAAATCACGCGTGGGGTTTTTCATATATGACTTTTGTTCGTGAATGTTGCTTCCTGAAGCCTACATTGGTCCCAATGTGTGTTCCCAGGGCCTACATTCATATATGACTTTTTTCCAAATTCACGCGAAATCACGCGAAATCACGCGCTCACCTGCTAGTGAAGCTGTGGGGAAATGCACATCTGGTAGCCTTTGCAGGCCATTTGCGTGCTCCCACATCAACAAATTGATGGGCAAGGGGCCCCAGCAAGGCTAATTGGCTCCGGTGGAAGTGGGTTTACATGAATTTGATCATGCACATATCACATTCTATGAAAAAAACAAGGGGAAAGTAGACTTAACCTATATGTGGTTCTGTTTGTGCCATATATCTTATAATGTTAACCCACTTGTTGGCACAAATCGTCCAGCAGCTTGCTCGTTAAGCAAGAAGTGTCTTACTTCTTCCAGTTGAGCATCCTTCCAATCGAAGGGTGGCACCTGAGATAGCTTAGGGTGAGACAGTGAACAACAACAACTACTACTACTACTACTACTACTACTATTACTATTACTACTACTACTACTACTACTACGACTACCACTACTACTACTACTACTACAACAACAACAACGAAATATCATTGGATGGCAGATTGCATGATTGCATGTTTGATTAAATTGACTATAAGGCACCAGAGGGGTCATCTCTGATAAGGCGGATGTCGTCAAAGGCATATCAAGTTCAGGAAGTTTCCCTTCAGCCTCATGCAAATAGATTCAGTAACATATATAACATGAATTGGTTGCCCAAAATGCCTAATCTCAAAACACATCATGAAGTACACAATAAATTTAAATCCAAGTAACCCAATCTCGCAGATAGCAGTCACAGATAAAATTTGCAAAGCCTTGTGGGTAATGAGCTGATGAAGATAGGGACGGTCCACCACTCCTTAGCTGATCAGTGAAGTTGCATGTTGTGAAATACCATGGTGATTTGATTGTTTTGTCTACTGCCTGATCTTAAAGACACTGCTACTGTATCAGTCTGGGCCCACCCACACTCGTTTGGCACCAGAGTGGTCGATGTATTTGTTCACCATTTTGACATCACTTCCCTCCTTGTAGCAGGACAACGCATCCTTCTCTGCTTTGGTCATAGATCCCTGTAGACAGTGAATCCAATACCTGCACAATTGGAAGTTGGTGTTTGGCACAACATGTTGTTCATGTCACTGTCAAGGTGTGGTGTGTGGCTGGTGATCAAAACCATTGAGCTTTGTACGGGCTTCCCAGAAGCCATGAGGCCTTTGGTGTGCTTGCTCCATACAGCCCCATCCAACTCAGCTGCATGCCAATTAAGCTTTAATGTTTCAACTATGTTCCTGCATGACACAGCACATATGCACACCAAGTAGCAACCTCTTGAAGTGTGCATTGTCAGCTCCCATAGCCGAGATGATATGTTGCAGATATGGTATAAAAACCAATACGCTTGAAGAAGGCTGTTCTACCTTGGTCGGGCGTCAGTGGAGCTGGAGCATGTGGAAGCATATGATTTCACCCAGGGAACAATCTCGAAAAAAAAAACACAATATTTTTTGGCTAGATCTAGATCTAGAGTGTGTATATATATATATTTATATATATATATATCGGGGATAGTGGAATATAGGTAGGGGGTATACTTTATATATAATTATATAAACCCTTGAGATCAATCACACAAATCACCCCAACATGGTACCCAAATCTTTTTTCTCACCCTGCGCTGCATGCTGCACTTCCTATGCTTTCTGTTCCTGGGGGTTCATGCCGATCTTTCTGAACAGCGTAGCCACTGCCGAGACTGCACCGGAAATGACATGCTGGGGTGGCGGGCCAGGAGGACTCTTCGGCCTGCATGTCCGGGGCATTGCCTTGGGCTTTGGAGGACCAGCTGCAGCAGAAGGTAATTCCTCTTCTGCGATTTCTTCCTCACTGGACGTTTTTGCCTGTCCTTCCTGCTGATGTTGATCATATTGTTGTTGTTCACCCCAGCTCTCCCAGTTGTAGTTCTCCCAGTTGTAGTTCTCCCATCCTTCCCACATATTGGTCTCACCCCATATGTTCTGCCAATGTTGATCTTCTTCATGAGGTGCCACGTAGCGATTGGTTGCCTGAGGTGCTGGTGCAGGAGGTGGTGATATGCCTGCTGGTATGGGTGCCACATGCTCATGGGTTGGTGGCTTCTCTGATTCCACACGCTCCACACACTCATCATCATCCTTGGTTGTAGTTAACGTTGGTGCTGGCTGAGGCTCAGGAGGTCTAGGTTCTGGCACACGTGCGTAGTTGTGTTGGAAGAGATGCAGGAATGGTGGTGGTGGTGGTAGGAATGGCCACAGTGGTGGCATGTTGGCCAATACCTCGATCCATTCTGGAGCAGGCTGCTGGGCTAACAGGTCAGGTCTTCCTGGCATTGGTGGGGCTTCAGGTGGTGTTGGAACACCATCCACATATTGATGCATGTCCAGCATCTCCTCATTCTCAGTTTGGTCATGCTGAACTCGAGCTCTTTTCGTGGGGTGTTGTTCTTCAGGCACATTCTCTGTCTCCTGTGGCTTCTTTTTGTTTTCGTTGTCTGCGGCCTTCTGGGCTGATGGTATCTTTTCGCTCTTCTCCCCTTTGCGCTTCTCAACCCATCTGGACTTATCATTTTCCTTCTTCTCTTGTTTGCCCTTTTCCTTGGGTCTGGAATCCTTATGTTCCTTCTTCTCTTGTTTGGCCTTATCCCTTGGTCTGGACTCATGATGTTCCTTCTTCTCTTCTTTGGCCTTCTCCTTTTGCCCGCATGGTTCCTTCTTCTCTGTTTTGGCATTCTCCTTCGGTCTGGGTTTCTCCTTCTCTGTATTCTCTTTGTTGGCCTTCTCCTTTGGCCTGCTGGGCTCCACCTTGTCTATCTTCTCTTCTTTGGCCTTCTCCTTTGGTCTGGACTTATCCTTGTCCTTCTTTTCTTCTTTGGCCTTATCCTTTTGTCCGCATGGCTCCTTCTTCTCTGATTTGGCATTCTCCTCCACTCTGGGCTTCTCCTTCTCTATATTCTTGCTGGCCTTTCCCTTTGGCCTGGGCTCTGCCATGTCTATTTTTTTTTCTTTGTCCTTCTCCTTCAGTCTGGACTTCTCCTCGGCTGTCTTTTCTTGTGGGGGCTTCGGCTGAGTCTTTGGCCTGGGTGCTGCCAGGTCTATGTTCTCTTGTTTGGTCATGTCCTGCTTGTCTAGGTTCAATTGTTTGGGCTTCGTCTTTGGCCTGGGCTCTGCCTTGTCTATACTCTCTTCTCTGTCCTTCTCCTTCGGCTGCAGCTCCTTCTTGTCATGGACCTCCTGTGGTTTTGATTTCTTCCTTGGTTCTCCTATACGCAAAAGTATTTTTTTTTTCTTCTTGTGCGTCTTCTTCTGCTTCTTGATAGATGCCTCCGAGGTCGATGAGGGCAACAAGGGTGGTTTATTTTTCTTCTTTGGCACCACCTCCTTCAAACTCGACCCAACCATTGCTGCATGCAGATCAGGGTGTATCTAAAAATAAACAATCCAATCCGGCGAGTTGTGCTTCTCCTAGCTTGCTGGCTGCTCTCTCTTTGCTTGCTTGTTTGCTTGTTTTTTTGTTCTGCTTGTCTGTGTGTGTGCTTGTTTGCTTGTTTGTTTGTGTTCCTATCCTGCCTAATTTTTTGTGCAAACATTTTTTGATTCAAAAAACATACAGCACCCATGCACTGACATGTTCTGTTCATCACCAGCTTGATCAATCAAGTGGCTATCAATATCTATACATGAGGCATGGTATTACGGTTCCACCCGGCCACCACTATTGTTGATATCATTTTGCTCCATGAACCTCATCAAAACATTGGGATAATGTCTGAGTACCTCCATTTGTTGCAATTTAAAGATGACCTCACATCCATTGCCCAACCCCATATGTCACCAAGCCACCGTCCAGAACACTGATGTAGCCATGCAAATCAGCAGTATCAGGCTGAAGCGAGCAATCAAGAGGTTGGATATTTGCACCAATGCACGGCCTCAGGGTTGTTCGAGGCACATTCTACATGCAATATATTCCAAACAAACACACGCACACATGTACACACATGCAGCAAACAAATTCAGACATGTCACCAGGGTGGCCCATGATGCAGAGGTGCCTCATATGGGTTCCTGCTGACATGAAGATGAACCTCGACAACGCAATGCAGCAAGACTTCAACAGTACATCTATGCATGCACTGCACACATACTATATATGTTCTTTTCAAACCATGTGCCAAGCAGCCCATTACATGGGTGGCCACCATGGAGGTAGCCACCCCGCTTTATTCTCAAGCAATCTCGAACAGCACAGATAAAGCCACTAAGGCCACAAAGGTTGTTGGTCTCACCCCTGTGCTCCTTATCGAACCACTGCCTCAGTTTTGGTTTTGAAAATCAATATATTATATAGTTACCAATTAATTGCAAACTAATTGCATGACTATATATATATAGTGCTAAGTTCCCAGCGTGCTAACCCCACGACGACCTGGGGATATGGGCATTTGATATATACATTCAACAGACCATCCACCATATAAACATTTGACTTGAGGACCCCACGAAATTCCTGATATAGTAATCCATGTCCAGAAAACATTTCATAGAATTGAATGTCCTCAGTTGTCAGCATGCTGTTAAAATTGATTTGGAAAAACACAAATTGAAAGTTCGAACAGTATTCAGATAAGTGTCACGAGACAAGCACTGACCATGTAGCTGAGCATGTTGTGCAATCCAATCACATAGGTGCACCCTGATGAGGAACATGAATAATCATGAACCAAAACATTTTCTTTAATTTATCAACACCTTCAGTTCATATTCTGCATAAAAGCAGCCAAGACACAGGACTGGAGGGCCACCCAATAATAATATGACTGCTGCTGCTCGTGCGCTGAGGATTGCCGGCTCATGACATGGGGAAGGCATCGCAAGAGATTGTCAGCTGACCCAGTGGACAAAAGGGGAGATGATGTGGAGAAGGTGATATTAATTGATATAAACTTTATGAATGATGTTCCGGTTGTTGACCTAGCACATTTATGACACTGGTAGGGTCATGTTGCTGGTAGGCTGATGTTGCTTGCTGGCTGGTGTTGCTGGCTAGCTGATGCTGCTGGCTGGCTGATGTTGCTGGCTGGCTGATGTTGCTGGCTGGCTGATGTTGCTGATAGGCTGATGTTGCTGGCTGATGATGGGTTTGCTGGGTTATGACCAAATGGTCTGCAAGTTCATGAATCAGTTATCTACATCCACATTGCTGGCTGACGAATCATGCAAATGAAACTGAAACCTTTCCAACACGTGACCAAGAAGCACATCATTTTTTTTGGACACATCCCATCCACGCCCAATCGCATCCCATGTAAGATGCCTACCACCTTCGCCAAACTGCATGCCACAGTGAATACCATTATTTTAACACTATTAATTGGTTTTTGGTGTGTATATATATATATATTATATTTATTGGTTTAGATATTTTATTTGGAAAATAATATCATGTGGCTTGCATACTATCGCATGAATTGTCGTGTGTAAATCACACAACTTGATCACAACTTTGGTCAACTTTAAATAATCATGCAGGCCATCGTGCAACTTGTTTGGTCAATGTCCAGGCCTGGGAAACACCACCACGTTTTTTGAACGTGATTGTGCATCCATCACTCTTGTTGGCGGTTAAGCCACTGCCTTCAGGCAGACTGTCTTTGCCGCAGCCATATACATAGAAGCTCTTTGCCCACCACCTCATGCAGAGCAAAACTATGCAATACTGTCAACACAGCATTCAAAACACAATTTATGATTCCTGTGGATTCAATTATATACATATATACACATTAACATTAAGCTTCTAAAACAAGGCACAGCACACCCACAGCCAACTTGCCATCGACAGCAGGCAAGGTGTAGGACTTGCGCAGGTTCTCGCCATTGAACTCTGAAGGGATTGGTACACCAGCTGCTCGCAAAAGAGGCTCCTGCAGGAATGTATATAAATACGTGATTGTGCATACTACTAATATACCCCCAGCATATCCCTTTCTCTCTCTCTCTCTCTCCCTCTCTCTCTCTCTCTCTACAATATGAATGTATATAAATATATATATATATAAAAACTAAATATTAAACAAAAATATATATGCAGATCTTGATACAATTTGTCAAATGCCAGTCCTGGGTGGCCCAGCTTTCCTGAAGCTGCGGAGCATTATCACCAGCTGCCTTCTTTTGCTTTGGTTCCTTTTTGTTTGGGGATGGTTTGGAGGGTGTCTGAACTGCCTCCTGTGCTTTTCGTTTGGCATCCTCCCCACCCCTGGCTGGTGACTTGGGGTCCTTGTCCTCCTGCTCCTGGTTGTCATCGGCCTTTGCAGGTGGAGCTTGTGTTTTCCTACCTCGTCCCCTGCCCCTTCCTTTGCCTTTGCCCTTTGCTGGCATGTTGTTTGCAGGCTCTGCATGGTGGGTTGCTTCGGGATCCTCACGGTTTTTGTCAGGCTGTTTTCCCCTTGCCCGAATTGCTTTCTTCACCTGCCCAGCACAAAAGCATGTACTGATCATGATCCATACAACGATATCAAAAGCAAACAATGACCCCTCCTTGGACTGCGCTTTCACCACATCCTCATCCACATCACCATGTATTTCATCACATAGTGCATCCACTTGCTCCTGTCACAAGGCAAATGATAAATAATACCAATAAATCATGCAGAAACATTCAGGGTGGAAGTCAGCATGCTCATGACCCTGCCTCCAGTGATTTATCCACTGATGCAATACCAATCATCAATGGCTTCGCTTCCTGTCCAGCTTTTAAATACATGTTTGCGTGCAACCCCCATAGACTGTTGAGACCAGAGCTGAAGTCAAGTGAATGACTGAGGCTTACCTTGGCAGCCTGTCTCCGATCTGAAGGCCATTCCGTTTGGACATCCTGGGCAAGACGTGGGTCAGCAGTGTTTTATAAATACATATTAATGAATATATGTTTCATCCAGGTCACCTGATCAGGAAGCTCCATATCCAATAATGGAAGGGTTTCTTGTTGGTCGGGATGAACAAATAGTTCCTGCACATTTACCACCCAAGCAGTGCAACATGCGACAAACATGTGAATAATATTGCAGGCACATGCAAGTCCTTCCTCACCTCTTGGAAATCTTCCGAGCTCTGCGAATCCTACCAAACATGTTGGTTTACATTTTCTTATGCAGTCGATTAAACTTTTTTCAACAAGAACTGTGTGGGAAGTCCTCCTGATCTGCCAAAGCAGCCTGAACATCAGATTCCAGGCGGGCTTCCACATCACCTGCAAGCCATGTAGCAGACATTACCAATACAAAATAATCATGTTTTTTTCACTTGAACCAAAAACATTCCAGCCTTCTTCACCCTCTAGATCAAGAGCTTGTCTGATGGTCTTTTTGATGACAATGACTGTTTTCTTCCTGCCAGCAAAGTAGGTATATATTAATCAGCATCGATGTGCATAAACTTTATTTTTTTTGTAAAAAAGAAACAACTTTTGTTGGAAACTGATTATCGAAACAACAACCAGCCTGGATCCATTTGACCTTGTCGCAAGGCTCAGCGCATGGATTGCCATTGACCTGGCAATGCCACCAGTGAAGCCAGCCCATGCCTGCAGGTAGTGTGCGCACATGACATCACACCAGTCAACACAAGCAATACATTGCAGAACCGCATGAATGTATGCAGACCTTGATCACCTTCTTCGCAGTCCGTGGTGCGAATAACCCATATCTCAAGGCACATATGTGGAAAACGGCCTGCAGCACAGGGTCTAGCAATTTACATTGGATCAAGCTTGCAGTGTGCAGAGAGAAAAAAATGGAAGGGTTCCACTGAAGGCTTCACCTTGAACTTGGAGAGGCTAGGCACCCCCAAAGGAGCAAACGTAGCGAAGAATTCAACCAGGAAACGCCAGTTGCCATCCAACTTAGATGCAATTGAATTGAGCAACAATAAACGCAGAATGTCAGTTGATACAACTTGTTATGCATGATGTTTTTTTTAAAAAAAATAATGCACAGCGCAATAGTAGCTAAGGCACAGCTTCAGCACACTGTGGCCCATTGGCATCCACTTCGAAGACCTTTTTTTCCTTCAATATTGGCAGATAATGTGGTGCATTGCCTAAACTGTTTGAATGAAACCACAGCTACCACAAGTTTCACCAGTCCTGTGAATCTCTGATTTTGGCAATGCGATGGGGATCTCTAAGAAGCCACGTCACCACCATATCTTCAAGCAGAACTAGTACTGGGTCCTGTCCACGACGCTTCACCTAAGTAGTAATACCCACATGGGAACCCTGCGCCCACTACAGCAATAATACAAGTACAATCATAATATATATATAGAGATCTCCAACCAAGCAAATATAGTTTAGTCAAGTGGCAAATGGGCCATGTACATCCCCAGCATCCACAGCAAGAGCAACCATGACCAGCGTGTAGTGAGGGCGACCCCAGTGCCACCCTTTTTGCAAAATAGCCAAATGGCTTTGGGTGATCTTACAACATATATGCAGGATTGTTCAAATTGTTGCCAACACATGGTTCATGTAGCAGCAGGGCACCATGTACATCACATATAAGTAAGCAGCTGGGGTGGCAGGGCTGCGCACCTTCAAGTAGGGTCGAGGTCGAGGTGCTTGTTTGTGCTGAAATCGAATCATTTTTGGGCACCAAGGGAAACCGACCTCAATGTTCAAAAACACATACTTGCTTAAAGAAAAGAAACTGTTTACATATATATTGCTTGGATCGATGCACCATGCTAAGCCCAGCACACTGGGCAATGGCCCGTTGCATTGCTCATCCATCAATGTTGTCATATTTAGGTTTGCTTGGTGGTGCATGTGTTTTATGGTTGTTTATGTGGAATGATATGGAATGCTCAAGTGCTGGTGTAGGCTGTGCAACCCTTCCTACTGCTTTGCTTTGTTCTCCAGTGCTGAAAGAAGTAGTTTTGCTTTTGCTCCCTTGTTGTTAGTTACGGGATCATTGCTGAAATTTGTTGAGCTTGAGCTGTACTGTGGGATCAGGTGCTGAAATGAAACGTTCACCTGCAGGTTACTTGAGATATATAAGTTCGATGCAGCTGCATAGATACAATTTCCCAAATTTAATATATATAAATTTCATATATGACTTTTTGGGGTTATGTTTCGTGAATGTATGCCCCCTGGGCTAACATTGCTTCGTAGGCCCCTGGAGCCTACATTGGCATGTAAGCAAATAGTGCTTACACAGATTGCCTGGGATATATATGATTTATATATTTTATATATACATTGTACGTTGATTGTCATTGATTTAACTTGATAATGTGGTATGAAACAAGATCCTGATCACCACATTAAAGTGTTAAAGCTTTGAATCTGCGCAGCGCCACAGGAGCGTGAGGAATATCGCCAGGAAGCGGACCAACTCCTGGTGGCGGATGCCATACGAGCAACAGAGGTTTCCTGGTGGCAGCTACCACGATCCCAAACAAACACCCGGTGATATTGACAATGGGTTGATGATGGTTAATGATGATTGATGAGTTGATGGATTGATTGATCCTTTCCTTTTTTTAAGGCTCCTCATGACATCAATCATCATCCATGGCTAATTGGTCACCATCCCAGGAATGGATGACCATGAAGGTACCTGGTACCCTCAACTCCACCCAAAAACATAGCGAGAATCGAATTAATTCATATTATATAATTCCATATAAGTAACCGACAAAACTAGCGGAAGGCTAAAGTAGTGGGAAGTGGACACGGGATATTCAAATTTGTGCGAAAACATTCACAACTGATAGGGGACCGCCCAGTTTGGCCATGTCTATTGCGGGTAGTAAGTAATTTTGTAGGCCACTCATATTGGTGATAGAACATGACAACCCATCAGCTGTCATGATCTGTCATGGGCAGGTCAACATTCAATTTAATCATAAATTCAACTAAACATAGGTAAACTATGGTAAAACTATGCTAAACAACATGGTAAACGAAATGACTTTTTTCGGCACATGGTCGCAACCCTGCCGAGGAACAGGCCAGGGAGTCGGAGGCGCTTCGTTTGAGCGAGGAGCTGACCGACTGCAGCTGTCAATCTTCGTGGTGTAAAAACCACGACCATCCATGGCCCCGGGCCCCTACTTTGGATGACATATACAGAATTATGTTCATTTTAATCTATTACAAATTAAACAAATTTATGGTTGATGAGTGGGAATGGTTTATTATGGTTTATTATTGTAGATCCCACATTCAGAAATGGGGGCGAAGAAAGGTACTACGGATGTTGTCGATGGTCCAGGGCTGAAAAGATCGATAAAGTCCGATTGATTTGGATTTGGTTCCATTCTGTTTGGTGATATTCTCATGTTCTTCGCGTGTGTTTCAATCTCGGAATCCTGTTGAATTTTCTGTTCTAAGCATTCTTTATAACATGTCCGTAGCTCTTCCACTTGGAGCCTAGTTTCTCATCATGCTCTGTCAAGGAGCGTGATGCTGCTCGCAAAGAACTAGATGAGCTGAAAGACAACGAGGTCAACTGACTTTGGAGCATGGCGTCATGAGTTGCTTGATGTTTGGCAAATTTCTCCAACCAACGACTGGCTCATCCTTTGATCAAACTGGTGGTGTCCAACAGCCAGGTACCTCGTCTGGTCCAGGTGCCGCATTCAACAAGAGTTGGCTGGTTGGTGTATGGAAAATGGTCCAATGATCTTCAATCGGTTTTTGTTGTTTTAATCCTATTTGGATCTATTTGGGATGATTCTTCCATTTTTCTGGACTATATATGACCATACTATCTACAATACACAGGGGTCGGACACACCAGCCAGATGATTCCGTGGGACCAGGAATGACACCCTGCACCCCTCCCACCGAACTGGCAGGAAGTACAACAATCTCGGGAAGATCTCAGGCAACTGCAGGACCGCGCAACTATCATTCTTCCTCCAAAGGGATGTGCTATGTGCCCATAGGGCGGGATGCCGTACCTCCAGAAATGATGATAAGCTAGTGGGTTTGGGGATTTCCCAAGATTTTCAGACAAAGCCATGAAGAGTGGTTGACTGATTTCCTCTCTGTGCAAACCTGTAGGAATGTTCTCACTAGTTGCAGAGTTAAGTTTCGACCACAGGCAGCGGTCATATCAGATATTCCTTTGCTGTCTTTTGGTAATTTTGGTACTCAAACATGGCAATGGAACATTGACACCGACCCCCATTTGCAATGACCATCAGGAGACTCATGATACGACCCTCACGACGCATGTGACCGAGCTGCAGTGGTGGAAATCGGAGGTGGAGAAAAAAGCGCAGATCATTTCACAACAAGTGGAGGCAGGGCCCCACGGGTCACATGGATGTTCATCCCACGTCTTGTGTTACAGGTATTAAACTGTTTTTATGTAATATAGATGACGGATGATGACTGATTATTGGATGATATTGGATGTGTTATGATTACGATTGTCATGAAGATGATACTTGACATGTGTACTTGCTGGCTTTCGAAGCAGGATGATTAGGCACTTGTTAAATTCTTGTGTTGATCAAGGCAGGCAGTTACATGGAACCAGAAACATCCAGCAACATCCAGCAGCATTTGTAGGAGATTATCCAGTGCCAAGATGCGGTGGATCATTGGAAGTTGGAGGCACAGAATGCTGCAGCAACCATTGGGAAGCAAACGCAGGACGGCGATTGAGGTCGCAGCAGCCAGATCGCACAAACATGTGGGGTCCTATTTGGTACTGTGGGATCCTTAAACTATTTATCATTGTATGATAGACATGTGTCAAGTTATCATCATCATCATCATCATCATCATCACCATCATCATCATCATCATCACCATAATCGTACAGAAGCATTTGCAGGAGATTATCCAGTGCCAAGATGCGGTGGAACATTGGAAGTTGGAGGCACAGAATGCTGCAGCAACCATTGGGAAGCAAACGCAGGACGGCGATTGAGGTCGCAGCAGCCAGATCGCACAAACATGTGGGGTCCT
>Ga0126342_10015566_pt1 | contig 13323 bp, 14 predicted proteins | sample Cyp1metagenome_FD_92528 | JGI IMG/M metagenome (GOLD analysis project Ga0126342, IMG submission 92528) | Coral microbial communities from Lord Howe Island, Old Settlement Bay, Australia - Cyphastrea 1 metagenome | ecosystem: Host-associated > Invertebrates > Cnidaria > Coral ...
TAGATAGGATTAGATAGGATTAGATAGGATTAGATAGGATTAGATAGGATTAGATAGGATTAGATAGGATTAGATAGGATTAGATAGGATTAGATAGGATTAGATAGGATTAGATAGGATTGGATAGGATTGGATGGGTGGACGGATAGATGAGAGATGGTTCTAATTTGTCAAAATATGTTTTGATGCGGTAGTTCCAAAACGTTCAAAGTTCAAACCCATTTACCGCAGATTCCAATTTGTAGACGGCAAAACCGGCACCTTGCTGGTGACTCGCGACGCTGCACCGCCCAGGGAATGCAAAGCCAGCTCCTTGGGGACAAATGGCATTGTCCCAAAGGGTTTAGTGATCAAGATTGGGATTGGAGTGCCTGTGTTTGGAGGAATTGGACATGCTCATCCCGATACAGTTGATGAAAAAAATTGTATGAACATTAAATGTCTTTATATCGGGGCCAGTCCACTGACACTTGTGTCATTTTTCTTTCAATTCTTAGCCTTGGTAGGATGCAAACCGCCACAAAGCCGCAACATTACTGCAACTTAATAGACAGCACTTTGTGTTTCCTGAAATGCGAGACTTTTCTTGGGTCTACAATGCAAAATCAGAGGACCTCAAAACCGCGCATCCGGCTTGTCCAAGACTAGAGGATCTGTAAGCATCGGGGCAAATTTGAGGTTGCTCGAAGAGAATACTTCAGGTTGCACTCGAGAGATGCTAACGAAAAGCAAAATGGGACAGCACATTTGCTCAGCATTCAGCAATTTCAGCTGTGTCTGAGAGACGTGTCCCACACGTTACGCCTGCCCTGAAATCTGCACACTTTATCCCAACTTGTGCTGCAATGAAACCTGAAAGAGGTTCAATGGCATCCAGCATTCAATATTCTCTTCAACACAGCGTTTGGAAGTCTTGCCCCTGCCACAAAATCTGCAGTGTCTGCGATGTACTACCGCCTGCCACCAGATCTGCCACGCGTGTGATGCACTGCGCCTGTTGCCCACACTTGCATGTCAGAGTTCAGGTCCAACGCATGCAAGATACTCGGGGAGGACGCATGCATTGACAAGTAAAACTCCTACAGTAGGATCTTGTTCTCAAAGATTCAAAGATGGGCTACTCTCCGAGAGTGTAGTCAAATTGAAGGTGAACCTGCTACTCAAAGTAAACGTGCTGTTGAAACTGCTTCGTGAGCACATCACATTGTCTTGGGAAAATTGTCTATGATTTGAAGCCTTTGACATGCTTAAAGCATGTCCCGAGGCTCCATGCCCTCATTCCACCCTCCGTCCTTCTTTTCGAAGCTGTGCTGCTTTTTCAGCTGTTTTTCCTTTGAATTCTTTCGAACTTTTGGCTCCACTGCCTTTGGTGGAGCTTGCTGAGCTTGCTGTTCGATATCCTGGCAGTGGCGGCAGTGGCGGCAGGATGTGGCAGGGCTGGAATCAACGCATGGCATCGGCGCACCTCAACGGATTCAACGGATTGGGGCGAAGCTTCGATGTCGCACGGGGTCTCCTTCAAGGCCACCGGGGAACCATTGGAACCATTGGAACCATGGTGAGAAATTCCCAATGGCCGAATCTGGCCGAATGGAAAAAAATTGCGTTGCACTTCGAGGTTGGCTATCCACAGGGCATACCAGTCATCAAAACAGTTGATATAACTCTGACGGAGTTTTCTGCACTGCAAACAACAGTGAAGCAAATCCGGTGACTGGCATGGAAACGCAAAGGACTTTTGGCAGAAGTGAGACGTTCCTTTTGGGAAGTTGCAAGTGGAATAAGCTGAGGATAGCTAGCTCTCAGTGAGCCACACGAAGTCCTGCAAGGATCCTGGAAGGTCGGCATTTCCCGTCCTTAGAGTATCGGACAAGGTCGTTCAGCCACCAAGAACAGGGTGCAAAATGTCCACAAGGCACACCTGTGCAGAAAACACATTGAAAAAATGATGACTAAAATTTGGGCCACACTCTGCCTGTTTTTCTTTTACTTGATTCCAGTTCCTATTGACGTCAAAAACTGGATAAAGGATGATAAAAGACTAAGAAAGGACAAATCGGTGGCCCGGAAACCTTGCGCCAAGTCTCGAGGCGGCCTGGCAATTCTGTGTGTGTGTGTAATCCATGATGCAAATAACCACATCATTCCACATGAAGTCTTTTCCAAGACATCCACATCAAGCATCAAAGAAGTCAAGAAGTCTGAAAATCTCTCTGTGTGTGGTGTGTGTGTGTCGAATCCACCTCCTGGTTTGCAGCTCCAGGCAACTCCATGTTTGACCATATGCAATTCACCGTTGAAGGTAGAAAACCGAAGACAATGAAGGAGTGCTTTGTTCTGACTGATGTACCTAGTAAATTTGAAAACTCAACGAGTCAATCAAAAACAAACATTGTGCGCAAGATGAGTCAACACTTGTGCGCGTTCCTGCTGAATGCAAGCACTTGCCGCCATTCTAGGTGATGAACAACGAGCAATTTCAATGGCTGGCGCTGGCATGTAGACGCCCATCACTGTGGTATGGATGATCAGTTAGCGCTTCGCCACTCCACTTTGAGTGGAGACATTTGTTCAGAACCATCAAACATAGGGACAAGACGGGACAAGGAGCAAACGATCCCTTCGGTCAAAGATGTTGCAGGCCAAGTGTCGAACACTTTACAATTTAATCATTACGGTACCCCTCTGAAATCCCCATGATTGTTGCTTAAACCCAACTTGGAATAGTCTTGGAATAAGAACTTCTTTCAGCCAGGTGTGTGGGTCTTTTTCGCGAGCAGATCCACGCACAAAGTACTCGCACCACTATTCAGCAGGAGTCGTACTCAGCATTCCGCGCGAAGATTTGGTCGCAAAATGGATGAAGGATGATGGGTTTCATGGTTTCATCCACCCTCCAAAACCCTCCAACATGGCGGCACACCCTGTTTTATATGTAGGACTATTAGAGGGCCGATCAAGGCGGTAACGCTTCAGCACGGGAACACTGCTCAAGTGTTCAGATGAATTCAGGCATTGGAACATGAAGATCGGCTGCCTTGACTTTTTCGTTCAAGGTGGCCAACATAACATGCCAACACAATGATATAAAGTGCAGCTGCAACAGATTGACCCAATGGCACTGACAGCATTCCCAAAGAACCAATGTAATGCTGAGAAAATTATGGTTATTTTCCAAACAATTCATGAAGCAATCTTTCCGATGGTCAAGTTTTAGCACATCTGATTTTTGATTTTTTTTAATACATCCGCTGGGATCACGGATCATAAATTGTGACCCCATCTGTTTGCATGGAACTCATGGCCCTTTCCAGTACCAGCATGGAGTTCATACAAACCCAATGGGCATCGTATCATTTGATGCGGCTGTTGAAGTCAATTTGGAATCTTCCCAAGTTAGGTGGCAATCCTTGATTTCACCCACCACAAACATGCCGGTTACAAAGTTGCACCCCGACTTACGTTTGAACACACAAGGTTTGCTAGTCGAAATCTGTTAGAAGTATAGCCTGAGGCCAACCGGAAAAAAAAAAAAACATGGACACATCTGCTAATGATGTTCCTGCAAATTGGGGTTTTTGTTCCGGCAACAAGAAGTTGCCAGGGTCAATCTTGGGTTGATCGCGTCAGATCACCGCATGCTGAACATATATGCACATGGACTGCAGCTCAAACAAAAGGTAAAATAGACACGGCAACGTATGTAAATTCCCGGCGCAAAAGCATCTAAGTTGACAGTCAATCATTCGAGCGACAGACATGTGGGAACACACTAGCAGAAGGGTATGGAAAACGGAACCAGAAGGATGCACACAAGACCGCAAATCAAGGAAGCGAGGTTTCTGGTCTTGCTGTTTGTTTTGGTACAAATTTTGTTGGACCAATTGGGGACCACAAAGGGGGTTGTCATTTTGAACCAGAACCATCACATTTGCGCAACATTCAATTTTGACCGAACCAACGTATATACATTTGCACACACACATACACATACATTTACATTTAGTTTACATTCACAATCACGATGGGATACATAGAATATAGAATCGATAATTTCGGCCTCGAAAAACATCTTCCGGAATCGGTAAAGAAACCGTACATTGAATAAAAACATCTTCCGGAATCGAAAAAAACTATACATAGAATATTTCCGGCTATATATCCATTTTAATCCGGGATAATATTTTTTACAACATTGTTTGTCTACATGGGATACGAACCTAAGATGGAAATATCAAAACTTATCCCAGGTTAAGAACAACATGTGGTTTGCCATGTTTTAACACAACACTACACTAAGATAGAAACTGCTCAATTGGTAAGACCCCTGTGAGTGCATAATCCTGGCCCAAAGTAATTGACGCATTGTTTTTTTGAGGGCGTTCGCTTGTGTTCTCTTCTCTTCCTACCCTTGCTTTTCCTTATCTTTGTTTGGGCTGCCATCAGTTATCAGCTGCAGAAACCCATACATAGAATATGGATGAACATGGTACTTTTGTCAATACAATGATTGCTTGAAATTTGGCAGCTCGTGAGGGGGGACCCTTTTGTGAACTTCACATTGCATTCTTTTTATGCACAATGTAGTCAAAAACTTGTCAATTCGGGAAATCTATTTCTTTCTACAATTCTGACCCAAAAGTAATTGACGTTTTTTTTTTTGAGGGTGTTCGCTTGTATTCTCTTCTCTTCCTCGCCTTGCTTTTCCTTTTCTTTGTTTGGGCTGCCATCAGATATCAGCTGCAGAAACCCATACATAGAACATGGATGAACATGGTACATTTGTCAATGATTGCCTGACATGTGGCAACTTGTGGGGGACCCTTTTGTGAACTTCAAACTGCATTCTTGTAATGCAAAGTTTAGTCAAACACTTGTCAATTTGGGAAACCCATTTCTTTCTACGATTCTGACCCAAAAGTAATTCACTGAGCAAACTGCCCAGTGGTAGCAACGGACGCAAGTCCTATTTTGCCTGGAAATCGAGGCCCACCACGGCCTGTCATTTGCAGCCGATGAGGCTATGGTCGTTCGCAAACTGACATCTGTACCTGCAGGCTTTGGTCAAGAGAGTGCACAATTTCACAGCACCCAAAGAGTTGTTGTTGACCAAAGCCTCTGCCTACGGTTATACCCTAGGGTCTGCCTATCATGCAAACGCTCGTTCAGAGCTGCTGATTCTTCAGTTATACCAAATTTGCCGGACCGCAGCAAAGCCAAGAGCGGTTCTGTTCTGCCCTGCCTCTTTGTAAGACAGTCAGCCGGCATATTCAAATGATCGACCCAACGAATTCGGCCATTTCTCTCAGCTCTTCGCGTAGCACTTGCACATCCAACGCCGTTCGCCGATCTGCGCCACCACCCGTCTCATTCGCAAGACGATCGATGAGCAACTTCGCGTCTACCATCGCCAAAGCTTCTGCTAGTTGCTCTTCTTTGCCTTTTGAATATGCCATGTACCCAGATCTCTCTACGTATTTGCGCCACTCTCAGATCTGGAAGTCTGGGTTCACCATTTCATGGTACATGACGATCATCCACAAAAGATCTCCTATTCCCCTTGCCAATGACTGTGTTTCAGCTGCCAGCGTACTATTGACAGTGCGGCAGAGCTTTCCGCTCTTCCAATGTAGCAGATTGCAAATGGCTCGTTTCCCCTCCAACAGATCCTTGTCGTAGGAGATAAGCATGTGACCCCCTTGGGTCTTTCCTCCTCGCGCATTCGCCCATGATGCAGCTGAGATCACACCCCAGCGGAGACGTTCCTCTGGGATTGCCTGGGTCTTCAACGCAAGCTCTGCAAGTGCCTTTCAGCCTTTCCGCTGTTTTGTTCAGCTCGATGACGTCTGCGATCTTCATGTCTTTCATCATTGAAGAATACAACGACGCCGCTGCTGCTGCGTCTGGCCGTCCTTCTCTGCCGGCCCAATTCAGCGAGCCGCATGTTCGCAAGCCTCTCCTCTACAAATGCCTTCATGTCTACCTCTATTGTGCTTCCTATCTTTCGCAGCCTTCTGCCATTGAAGTTCACCCCTTTCTCATCCAGACTCTGAAGCTTGCCAAAAGAAAACCTCTGCTGTAACGCCTCTACCTTCTCCTCATGCACCTCATCACCAAACATCAAAAGATCATCAATCTCAACTGCTATCATGCCATGTAAAGACTGAGGACCATGAAGAAGGAAAGTGCAGGGATCCAAAGCGCTTTGAGTATAGCCGAGGTCATTCTTGAGGAAGAAAACAAGAGTTTGACGCCGGTGTTTGGGTGCATCGCACAAGCCACAACATCCCAGCACAATCTCCGCCAACTGTCCTTCTTCCAATCCTGGCATACTTCCACCGCATGACTTGCGATAGAGCTTCCCTTCTGGTCGATGCAAAGGAAAAAATTGAGTGAAGGCTGACTTCAGGTCTCCTATCGTCCCTTTGAAGCCCTTGTTCACTGCAACTTGGATGAAGACTTGCAGATTTGAAGTGGTCACTGTAGGTGCAAACCTTGAGAGAAAAATGGCATCAGGATCCTTGTCTCCTCGGATGCAAAACCTTGAGCCTTGACTTCTTAACCCCTGGCGCTCCTGTGTGATAACCCTTGTGCTCCAGAAATTCCTGTTTGCCCAACGCCATCTCGGCATACTCGTTCATCATGATGCCAACCATTTCGCTGTCCTCCGCTGTTCTCTGCAGATAGTGTCGGAGCCTCCTCATCTCCTGAGACTCGTGCTGGCCAAATGCCTGCATCTGCGCCATCTCGTGCCTCTGGTCTTCGGCCATCTTCTGCATCGTGGCCGCGTACTCGGCCTTCAGCTCGCTGGAGATCCTCACTTGGATCTCCCGCTCGTAGCGGTCTGATGCCAATGCTGACGTCATCGGAGATGGCAGCATTGGCACTGGAATTGCTGGCCTCTTCTTGGTGGTGCTTGGCACAAGCTCCTTGGCTATCTTCCATAGGCTGTGGCAGTCCCAACAAACAATCCATGCTGCAAACTGGTTCGACGAAGTCGACAGCCTTGCAGAGGATGCGCACACTGATGGGCTTCTACTGCCAGTGCAACCTTGGACTTCATGGCTGGCAGCTTTCTGGCGGTGAGGATAGCCGCTGCCAATTGCTCTGATAGCATTGGAGACTGTGTTTCCAAGGGGAAGTCCTGAGGCAGCCAGGAGTGCACCGATTCCTCGAGTCCAACCAAGGCTTGAAGGTCACTTTGTCCATCACCATGCGCCAATGAACAATCGCGCGTCGAGGATTGTGACGACTCGCCTCCCCGCTTCCGCTCACCATATCCTAGTCGCCCGGCTGACGGTTGAAGGCACGGCGAAAGAATGCCAGGCGATCCGACATGTTGAGATAGAACGGGGAGCCCTTGAGATTTGCAATGTGTCAGCATGACACAACCACTTTGTGAGCCAGAAACCAAACGGAAGTCGCTCTCATTGAATGCTGCTCCGGCTGCTTCTCGAGGAAAAACGAAACCATTTATATAAATTTTGACCAAATTGAAGGATGTCTATGGCAACATGTCCACTTGGCATGGGATGCAGATCCACGGTCTGTCCAAGGCAATGGTCACTTCCAAAATTCCAGTGGCTCCAGCCATTCCTAATGGCACTGCTGCTATGCCGATCACCTCAGCCTGACCTCCAACCCCATGAGCTTTTGCACGTTTGTTGGTGTGTGCAATTTGAAGCCCTCTGCGTTCCCAGCTGCTCTTTTAACCGCTGTAGTGCCAGCTCGCCTACCAATCCATCTTGCGCGGCTGTGTCCACAATGGCTATCGTTGAGCTTGTGGTGAGGCCAACGAACAAACAGCAGCTCTCTAAAATGCCGGTGGTTAAATTTGACCCCCCAAAAAAATGATTCTCCCCTCAAACGTTCACCATGGGAGTGCTCATCCTGAACATCATCCGAACTTTCAATTCTTCCTTCAACTCTTGAATTTGAAAATCGAGTGTGAAAACCCCCACTCTCAAAATAAAACCCATTACAAACACTTGTCAAGCAGCTCTGCCCGCCAGTCATAGAAGCGCTCTTCACTGAGCCAGCATTGCTCGAATATCGGCCACCATCGCCAGCTCGGCACTCTTTGGCCCAATGGCCAATATCGTGCCACACTTCGCACAGCATGTGCGCAACTTGAGCTGCTCAATGTGCACCTTGCGCTTGTCCTTGGTATAGTCGCGCCATGGTGAGCCTCGGTCTTTGCCTTTGCCCTTGAAAAACTGACAACCTTTCTGTTGGCTTTGGATTGCTTTCTTGACCTCCTTGTAAGTCGACAAGATGACCTGCAGCCCTGGCTCTTCAAACACACGCTCCAGATCACCATAAGCTAAATAAACATAGCTCTCACCAGGGTCGTCGTCATCATCTCCATAGACATCGCCCTGCTCGTAGGGCTCTTCACTTCCTTCGTCAGCACCTTCTTGAACAAAGGCGACAGAACTCTTTCCAGACTTGCTATCTGCTACCACTTTGTCCAGCTTGCGCAAACATGCAGTCACAGTGTTCTTGTCATACTTTCCTTGGGCCCATGCTCCAAAACGCAGCTCTTGTCCTTCTGACAACGAAGCTTGGCGGTAGAGGACGTACCCTAATGCCTCATCAGGAAGCTTCACACCCTCCTTTGACAGCATGAAAAACGCTCGCTCCATTCTAATCAGGTACTCCTGAATGTCCTCCTTGTGTCCTCTGGGAGGTCCGTAAATCGCTCGCTCAAATGCCCTGGGCACCGAAACTTCTAAATGAGAGCAAAATGCTCCTTCAAACAACCCGGGATGTTCTCGACACCGTTCTTTGAAGGGGGGGACCCTTTTGTGAACTTCAAGTTGCATTCTTTTAATGTAAAGTGTAGTCAAAATCTTGTGAATTTGGGAACCCATTTTCTTTTCACAATTCTGATCCAAAAGTTACGTCAGGTATCCGCAAGCATTCTCTTCTCTTCCCCCCCTTGCTTTTCCTTTTTGGTATATACCGTTTTGTGATCGCTTGTGAACTTCAAACTGCATTCTGGTAATGTAGCCAAAAACATGTCAATTTGGGAAACCTATTTCTTTCCACAACTCTGATCCAAAAGTTATTCACGGAGTGTTTTCTTGAGGGTGTTCGCGTGTCTTCTCTTCTGTTCCTACCCGTGCTTTATTTTTTTTCTTTGATGCTTGTTTGGGCTGCCATCAACTATCAGCTGCAGAAACCCATACATAGAATATGGATGAACATCATACATTTGTCAATGCAATGATTGCCTGAAATTTGGCAACTCGTGGGGGGGACCCTTTTGTGAACTTCAAATTCCATTCTTTTAATGTAAAGTGTAGTCAAAAACTTGTGAATTTGGGACATCCATTTTGTTTTTACAAGTCTGATCCAAAAGTTATTGACATATTGTTTTTTGCGGTTTCCGCAAGCATTCTCTTCTCTTCCTCCCCTTGCTTTTCTTTTATCTTGGATGTTGATTTGGGCTGCCATCAATTATCAGCTGCAGGAATACATACATCGAATATGGATGAACATGGTGCAGTTGTCAGTACAATGATTGCCTTAAATTTGGCAACTCGTCGCGGGATCGTTTTGTTCAAGTCAAATTGCCTTCTTTAATGTCAAAAGTTGTCAAAACCTGGTCAATTTGGGAAACCCATGTCTTTCCTCAATCCTGGTCCAAAAGTTACCCAAAACTTACCCAAAACTTAAAAAAAGTTCAATTTGCTTGGTTTCACACATGCTTTCGATATGAAAACATCGCTATTCCTATGGTATTTGCTTTGGCCCTGCTTATGCGCTCCAAAATTCTACCCCAAATATTTTTACCCCAAATATTATAAGTTTCTTCTTCTGTCCACACCCGAAGGGTTGAAAAAGTGCATATTCTATGTCGTCGATCATGAATATATATATATATGTGTGTGTGTATACATCAATGTATATGTACGTTTACAAGTACATCTACATGAGCATGTACATGCTGATAGACATGTACATGTCCATACTTCTAGACATGTACATATCAAGAAATGGAAAACACTTTTAGGTCCCATGCATCCCTCAAGAAATTGTAACAATTTCCAAATCTGAAATAAACACAGATTCCCCTTACCAACCAAACGCTTGCCTATACATATACCGGTTTACTTGATGTCCGTTTTTGCGTTTCATGTCGAACTCCTCGTGTGCAACACGAGCTTCTTGTGTCATCCATCTGTCCACTGTGGCTCATATTACTGCGGCTGCAGGTGGTGATGGAGAAACCAAGGCAAATGAAACATGGACGTGTCAAACAATATGGTGTGTCCAAATGGCGGTCTTACCAATTCTACACGAGACCGAGCCGTATCAAAAATTCCAACAATCAAGGGACAAGAATTTCGGGGAAGGAGTTCACACTGTCGTGATGGGTCAATTCTTACTGTGCTTATGGGATGGTGTTTCCAAAAATCAATGTTGGGATGGATCAATGCTTGAGGTACCGTTTTTGCGGGAACGATCATCCATTTGGAAGCTCATGTTATTTTCGCCAGGGTAGCAGGATTTAGACCCATCAACTCCCCGACGCACAGCTCAAGACTTGGGCTGGGTATGGTTCTGTCCAGAGCTACACCCAGAAACAAGTCAGACGTGGATGAAGACCATCTTACAGCAGAAATGATCAAACTGATGCAAAATCCACCTCGCGATGCAAAACGCAAGACTTGCCGCCAGGCCAGTTCTCCCTTCAAATGATTCCAGGCAAATTAGATCATCCCGGGTCACTGGAGCGGTGAATTTGGAGGGTACAGTACCACTTGGTTTTAACCAAAAATGGGTACCTATTGGCAAATCCAATGGTTTATCGTCAATACCAGCAAGTGAACTTGGCAGTAGAAGTCCATTATTTTCATCATTTTCAGGCGTGACTCAAACCATCGCCATAGTATTGATGCACTCAACTGGGATCATCATCCCAGGTACGATGGAACATACACGAAAATTGTAAACACCAACCGACCATGTCCTTACCAATTGCGAAAAGCACAAGCATCTGGTTTGCGCTTCAGCCCCTGTGAAAGACATTGGGGAGAAAACCCTCCCAGGTACTACCAGTAGTAGCGACCAAAAATCCGCAAGCAAGATAAACATAAACCATTTTGAAACAACCGACCAGTCATGTTGATGCTGTCCTCAATCTTTGGGGATGATCCCCCTGTGTTAAACCATCATCCATTGTCAATCTTCGAGACTCTGCATTTAAAAAAACTCTTAGCTGGCTAGGTTGGATAGTAAACTTTCCCACTCTTGCAAAAGGCTCAAGTCAAGTAAAGCGTTCATGCGCCCTTAAAATAAGTTGGGAGCTGAGTGACCTTGAGGTCACTCAAATTTACCTGGATGAGAAGACTCTCAAAGCAAAGGCGCGGCCAAATACAGTGCCGCGCAAGGTAGCATCCACATGTCATTCAATCAGTCGACCAAATACTGTCAACGTCAAATTAACCAAAACGGGGAATTTGCCAACATGCACGGGACAAAAAAATAATAAATATAATCCAAAAAATATTAGCTGAAACAGGTATACCATCCAGAAAAAAGAACGGAATTCAGACCTTGAAGAAATGGGGATTGCAATACCAACCAACTAAAAGGGGGATATCTTTGTTAGAGCAGCTCTTGAAGGGTCATTGAAACCTGAAATCGAATCACAAATGCTCTTGTCTTCAATGGGCCATTTCAGGTGTGGGCACCATGTGCGGATGCTATGAAAACTAGAGTCAAACCAGCAAGAATGGAAATGAACGGCTTCAACGTCAATGTCAAATTTCAAGCAGTACCAGTATAGCTAATGACGTCAAGTCTGGAGGGCCATACTTGGTTGATCCTGGAGGTTAGTAGGTGATGATTGCGTTCTAATATATTCTAATGTATTAAGCCATTTACCAACCCATGGCCAACTTCCAGGATTATCCAGCAGTTTGTTTGTGCCCTTGATTTTTATGGCTGCAGGTATCCGGTATCTACTCCATCAGCCAGGTCTGGTCAATGTGGGTGTGACATTTCCCACTCAAAAATGGCGGGCCCGGGAATTCAAACCCACACCTCTTTGCTTTGCTTGAAAAGGTCCAATTGAAGGAAAGTTCCCGTCGACTTTTGAGAATGACCACCATCGACACGAGCTAAAATCTTGTGGTATGAATTCTGAGCTAACAGCTCCACGCATTGTGGGCAAAGCAGTGCCACGTCTTGCCCTGCATTGAACAGCAGCATTTATCCAAGGACAGGTCTGATATGCCAGCGTCGCACCAAATTCCAAGCAAAGGAACTACATCTGACATTTTTTCCATAGACACTTGAGAACTCTTAATATTCCATATTGAATCATCAAACAGTTTGCAACCAATATCCAAACCCGAAACAGGCTTAAATTGCCCTCGCCACCTTGAAGGTCATGCGTTTCTCACATGTCGTTTTCCAAGGATGGTTAGCCATTGCGTCTCACGCGAGCCAACCTGCACTAAAGGGTCCTGACCCCACCAATGGGCACCCGTGGAAGCCAAGATAGCCAAGTTCAGGAACCGATCAAAGATATCCTAAAGGGTTCTATGGATTAGTTTTCTAAGAATGTGCACACCCAAATACATAAGGGTTTCTCCTCAATACTACCAGGTTAAGTTAAAACAATTGAGGATGGCTCACTGGTGGGCTCATCCTACAGGATGTGACTTTGTTCGAGGAGCCCGGCTAACGGTGAAGCCGTATGTGGCAACAAGCCGCGTTGGTCGAGCCACCTACTTTGAACAATGTTTGTGTATGGGAAGAGAGAAAAGGATGGATGTCACAGCAATTTGTTTTTCAATTGAAATTTGTCAGGAATAGTTTTTTGATCCATTCCAAGCAAGGTTTCCTGCAGGTGGTCCATCAAATCAATTGCAGGAAAATGTGTGTTATTCAAGTCTTTGTAACCGACGAAAGAAAAGGACAATGTGCTTTCCAATGCATGGAAAATTGATGAAACGTGGGGATATCTCAAATGTCAAGCAGTAAATACATGTAGCATTTCACCAACGAGAACATGGGTAGAATTTCATACGTAAGAGGAACGATCAACCAACAAATTTTGAGAGATTGCAGCTCCAATGTTTCCACACAGTTCCTGTCCAGTGCTCACATGAAACCTACAAGTTGGATTTCTCTCTCTGAGCAACTGAAACAGAAACAACAACAACAACAACAACAGCAACAACAACAACAACCACAACAACAACAACAACCACAACAACCACAACAACCACAACAACCACAACAACCACAACAACCACAACAACCACAACAACCACAACAACCACAACAACCACAACAACCACAACA
>Ga0126342_10015567_pt1 | contig 13323 bp, 8 predicted proteins | sample Cyp1metagenome_FD_92528 | JGI IMG/M metagenome (GOLD analysis project Ga0126342, IMG submission 92528) | Coral microbial communities from Lord Howe Island, Old Settlement Bay, Australia - Cyphastrea 1 metagenome | ecosystem: Host-associated > Invertebrates > Cnidaria > Coral ...
AAGACTTAGGGGCATATACCAGATCTTTAAACACATATTTTCTATAATTCAATATTCCCCCTTAAAATGCATTCAAATTGCGAATCGATGGACATACAGTCACCGACAGAATTATGGAAAAAATAATAATTATGGAAAAAATAATTATGGGAAAAAAAAAGGTTCGTAACTTTTCTATCATAGACAGGCGGCGCCTGTAAATTGAAACGTTTTTTTTTCCCATAATTCTGTCGGTGACTGTATATATATATACATACACATACGTTTGTAAGGTCTTTTTGGAAATAGACATCAACAAATGTTGAACTCATATGTCTGGTTCTCAAACCAAAAAGTGAAATCAGATCATGATGCATTAAAATGTTCTAACTTGAAGCACGTGTCGTAATTTTTGTGTATGTATGGTGTTTACATATATACATATATACACATACAATCATGCAGCATGCACCCCAATTGCAAGTGATGTGTGTATATATATATATATATATAAACATTATAATATATATATACACACATTGAATCCAAAGATTGGTTTTCATGACTGATAAGGATCAGAAAAACAGATGAAAAGGTTAACAAATAAAATGCTCATATTTCTACACAAGAATTGCCTGTAACACAGGCACAAAACACAACAATCAAAGCACACACTGTGTCACACATCATCTACAGAATGAAGCGACAGAAGACAGCGAATCCAAAACGGAAAACTTGGAAAAAAAACAATGTTGCAAGAAAAAATGCGAAACATTTCAAGCCACTGGTGATAAACCTAACAACATACATGTACCATTCGAGCGTACTGGATCTGAAACCTATTTACAATATTATTTTACAATGATGTCTTCCGGATTTTGAAACATGTGACTTGGAGATTGACTTTTATTCATAATGAAAAACAAGACAAAGAAACGCCAGTTCGACTGGACTAGCGACTGGATTTGCCGCCAACGAATTGGTATTATGTCATTATGTGTGTATGTGTATATATATATACATATATATATATGATATGTGTGTAGTAATCTTATTAAATCAACCACAATGGGGATATCATGCGATTTAAAAAAAGAAAAAAAACGTTGTCCGAAAAATGATGAAATTGACCGCCCAATTTATGGATCTGATTCACCTGGGATGTGAAACACATCGAATCCCTGAAAAATCAAGCGATGGTAATTTGCGGTTGACAAATGATCACAGCGTTCGACTCATTCCTCTCCGGTAATTTAACATAGCTATGAAAAAAGTATAAAAAGGTCCATTTATAGATGATTTATAGATGATTTATAAATGATTTATGGATGATTTATAGATGATGTACCTATATTTACCTGTTGATGATGTTCCATAGCTATGTTAAAATACCAGAGGGTTTCTTTATCCTTTGCTGATAGTTGGGGCCGGTTACAATGTGTGACAACCATGGATAGCAACCATGGTTGATCTCCATTGCTTTAAGACTTCCAGTCGTGTTGGAACATATCCATGTTTTTTGGTCTGTTGAAGTTTCAAACACCAAGATGTTTCTGTTGAATTCTGTTGATCTAAAATATCTATAAATATCTCAGCATTTCCGATGGTGCCTGTGCCCATCGCCAAAACGCAACCCACCCACTTTGAGATGCGAGGCGCTCGAGGGCATTCGATTCATGACCGAAATGGAAATGTGGGACTTTCTTTTTTCATGGCTCCCCCATGACATCTACACAATGTGGCAGAATGTTTGGACGTTGGACACGGGAGGTCATCCACGATGGCAGTTTCACGATGGCAGAAACGCGGAACGCGGGCTACGCTACGAGCCTCCAGGAAACCGTTGATCAAACTTTAAGATCCAAGAATCCATGGAGTCAGATGGTGTCGTTGCAGTATTCATCCCTCAATATATGGTTAATGATGGTTATTACATGGTTAATATATGGTGAATATATGGTTAATATATGGTGAATATATGGTTATTATATGGTTAATGATGGTTAATAATAATCTGGTTGGTGGTGCAATAACCATCTTGAAAAATGATGGAGTTCGTCAATGGGAAGGATGACATCCCATATATGAAATGGAAAATAAACAATGTTCCAAACCACCAACCAGTATTCATCCAATATTTTGGGTACGGTAGTGCCCAACTTTGGGTTCCTTGGAGGCCCAAAGTCCGCAAGGCCGTCATTTCTTGTCACTCCCGTCTCGCCCAGCTTTCTGGAATCAAAGGTGGCTGGGAAAAATCTTCGAAACCGGGAAAACCCCCAACTAGCCATGAAGGAGGTGGGAAAAATCATCGAAGTAAATGGGCGATTTTCCAGCCATGTTTGTTTCCCCCAAAACACCTCTGGAAACCGCAGGAATTTACATCCACATCCCATTGCATCCCATAATTAGTCTCCCGTCCAACTGTTGCTGAAAAACATCAACTTTTTAGATGGTCTACTAGTCTAGCCTCTGGGATAGAATTTTGAAGATAGCTATGATAGTTCGATTAATAGTTCGATGGCCCAGAAATACTTCGATGATTTGATGGTGAGGCCCATCTGGTTCCATATGATTCACCTAAAAAACGGTGATTTTCTCATAGCTATAGCAGCTATGTTCAATCACCAAGGGGTAGCCTCCAGTAAACTGACACTTCCATGTGGAAAATCCATGAAAATCCACTATAAAAATAGATTCGATTGCCATATAGGGAAACCATAGGCTTCTCCACATCGAAGTGCGCTCGTTCCCGTGCCCAGCACCTGGGTTGGCGCTGGCATCCCAGGTCTGCGCTCGATGGGATCCTGGGAGTCGATCGATGGAAGTTTTGTTGGGAAAATCGGAAAACCGGAAACCCATGGGTTGGCTCACCATGGGTTTTTACCATGTTTTTACCATGGGTTTTACCATGAAATTGGATGATGAATTGGATGGTTGGGGTTTCCGGTGAACATTTTCCCATCCAATTCATCATCCAATTCTTCCAATTCTGAGATTCCCAGATGACTTTCACAAAAACCAAAGGGGCACAGCCCGCCCGCGCCGAGTTGGCAAAAACATGAGCCATGTTGGTTTGGTAAGTGAGCCATGCACATCAACCCCCAGAATCGCTGGATCTGGAGAATTTGAAGAAATCACTATTCTGGGAAAAGGTCGCTTCTTCTTGATGATTTCCTATTACCCTCTGGTAAACGTTTACATAGCTATGGAAAATCACCATGTTTAATGGGAAAATCAACTATAAATTGCCATTTTCAATAGCTCTGTTAAATTACCAGAGGGTAGCCTATACTAGTCATAATTCCAGTGACGTTGCAGTGAGCTTGTTATCATTCATCCAGATGCATTCGATGGCTTTCTTATCATATCCTCAATAACATTACGTACATGATTTCCCGAAATATCCTATCATGACCAATTAAATGAATGCTATAAACCCAATAATAAATCATCCCATTAACCAAGCATTTGGGGGGTCATTTTACATTCTCCCATTTCAATTGGTATAACCAATAAACCTCAAATTTGAGGATAGTTTAGGCATTGGGTTTACTACATGATTTTCATCTGGTGATCATATCCTCGATAGATATTTACATCACGTAATTATGTACATTATTTCCCCAGATTTCCTATCGTTTCACATTATTTAATCATTATTTTCATCTGGGGGGTTCCTAAATGGTGTTACCCAAAAATAATTCATGTGTTTTTTGGATTTTCCACTACAACCATCCATTTTGGGGTACCCTCATTTTAGGACACCTTCATCTGATCATAATATTCCCAGATCCAATGTCAGTTCCGACGCCTTTTCTTATCACCACCCGACCCTTTGCGCCCGCACTGCCGGTTCCACGCTCCATCTCGAACTGGACAGAAATCGAGAGCGTTTACCATGGGAATATCGTTTTTGGATATAAGCAGGAGATTAAAAAAATATATAAAAATATTAAAAAAATGATATCATGGGAAAATCACATTTAAATACATTTATATAATGGATTGAAGGGGAAATCTGAAAACCGGACATCCTGGAATCCTCGTTTTTGCCATTGAAAAAAAAAAGGGATTTGCAGATGGTCCCCAAATCAATTCTAGGATTCAGCCAGTCACCCCCACACAATATTAGCGAGTTATGAGATCAAGGAAATATGACATAATATCACCATATATCACCAACGAAATTGATCCAATCACTGGGGGATTTCATGGGAAAAACGTATGGGAGTTTTTCAGGGGCGTTGGAATAGACTGGAATATCATGTGGATTCAATTAGCGACATGCAGTGATATTTGGGTTTTCTGGCCCCAAATTTCACGGCCAATCATTCAACATGTCCCATTAAAATATGGCTGTTTGATGGGACCGGTATACCCTAAGACGCACCCATAGGAGTTTGTGTAATCCTAAGTAGATCGCTACCATTCACCATCTAAACGCCTCTGTCCCACGGAATGGCTATGTGGCTTTGTCCAAAAATGGAGAAACTTCAATTAGTTTGGGAAAATGATGATCAACCATCAAAAATGTGAGGCAAACCCATTTCTTATCTGCTTCAGTGGGCTCAGTTACAAGTACCCACATCATTCGCCAGTACGTTCCCGACCCTACCTCCACTTCATCCGTCCCCCTAATATCGAAATCAAAGACCCCCCAGAAACTGTGATAACTGTGCTTCAGTAGGGGATTTAGATGCATTTGGAAATATTTCAACTATTTCTGTCGTATTTGATTTGAGTGATGGAATTACAACGGTTGAACCCTCTGGCAATCAAACCCGGCCGCCTGGAAATATTGAAAATTCCAACCCATCACATTGTGGCTTCGTCTCCAAAGTGGGGGACCAAAACAAAATCTACGGAAAAAAACCAAACAGGAAGCAAGTTGGCTCAACTTCAAACCATCATCATCTCGAATTTTGGGGGCTTACGCCAAGAAATCCCCAGTCTGCCAGGCTTCGTTGCCACGTCCCCCACCTTCATCTGCTCGTCATCGGAGTCCAACAGATTCGCAGCGTGCCCCAGCGACCGGCGCCGCGGCGCGGCGTCGCTGTCCGCCGGGGAGGTCTGCCGCAGGCACACGGGGGGCGGCCGCTCGTCGAAGGGGTACAGAGCCTCGGATGAGCATCGGTGAAAGGGGAGAAAAATCACTGTGAAATGGTACCAAGGTGTAGCAAGCCTCAAGCCCAATTAATGTATCTTGGATAGTCTTACACAATCGCAACTCATACGAATGTGGATAGTCTTGGATTGTATTTGGGAGATATGAGAAAAATGGATCTGAGGTTTGGTAGATGGGTAATACACAACCACGTGAAATCCCGTTCTACATTGGAGTTGTGCCAGTTGTGCCAATCATTTCATAGAACTGCCTGTTGGGGGCCGTCTTTGCAGGGATGGAGGCAACTGATTCACCAAAGTTTTATGACCTGGAAATTTGACATGGGAGTTACCCTCTGGTAATGACTGTTACATAGCTGTTGAAAATGGCCATTTAGTTCGTGGATTTACCCATTGAAAATGGTGGATCTTTCCATAGTTATGTGTCATCAAACTAAATGGTGTATTTTCCAGAGCCACGACGATTTTCCCATCTACAAACCTCCACAAATCGGCTCAGGGACTTTCCAGCCACGTTTGATGGAGGGTAGACCAATATGATGTCCTTTGTCAGTGCGTAATTACCAAAGAAAGGAATCAAAAGGTATTTTTTGTAACAAAATGGTTCTCAAATTTTGTCGAGGACCAACACACGTGGCTTTTTTTGTAGGAATAGAATTGAAGCAAAAGACGTGCAACTGTTTATCTAGCCAATCAAAATGATGGTGAAATCTGCTTCATAGTACAGCTAGATACAGCTAGATACAGCTAGTGCCTGATAAATTGGATCATCCCCCCAGACCCAGGCTGGGTGTCCGCTCCATGCGCTGGTAAATGGACTTAGTTGGCAGCCAGGGCCAGGGCTTGGCAGGGCATTTCGATGAAGCACATGAAGAGGTTGCTTATAGCCCCACAAAGGTAGAAAAGTGTAATTGATCATTATTTCCGTGGGTTTGTTTCTACCTTTTTGTGCGTTGCTCTACACATTGAAGAATCATGAATGAAACACCAAATTAATCCAATTAAAAGAAACAAACAGGTGCTGTTGAGGCACTTTGGCCACAGTGGTGATATCCTTCAGAGGGTGCGCATTCCGATCAATCGGTTGTCCACAAGTTGGGCAATGTAATTCCATTTATTCCTGATTGGTAACGGTTGTCTACCAATCCCCTATAAAAATGATGGATAATCAATCCCCTATAAAAATGTGGCGAATCTAATGATGAAAATATTGGGTCGAATACCCTCCGAACTGGTCAACCGACAGTGTCTGCCACTTCCCATGGTTTCCCTCGGGCGAAAACATGCGTCATGGTGGCGAAACCATAGGGGACCATCCAACATCAACCTTAAAATTGACATGTACCACTGTAAGCTAAGTCTTTATTTTACAATGACACTTCTCCATTTCTTGAAATAACATTTCTTGAAATAACAGATAAATAATTGCCCATCTTTCATCAAATCCTCCAAACTCCAACCCAAACTCCAACCCGCCTGCGTGGGTTCCCCGAATCCCAACCCGAATCCTTTCGACCAGCCGAGGCGCCAAAGTCTTCAGCATGCTGCTGGGAGTGCCTGGAGCAATGGCCGGCTCGGTGACCTCAAGTCTCGGCAAACCGAAGAGAGTCCATTGAAGTTCTATCCGCTTGGGGTGTGATATACATATATATGTATTTATATATATATATATGTCATGTATATATATATTGTATAATATATATATATATATATATATATGTATTGTATATATATATATATATGTCACGCTATATATATATTATTAGTGTATGATAGTGTATATTATGAGTGTATGTGGTTATGTGTGTGTGTAATCTGATCTCATCTCGTTTGGATATATTGTAAATCGAACTTCTATCTTATCTGATCTCGTCTTGTCCATCTTTCCTGTGTATATATATATATAATATTATATAATTATATATATACACAATATGTACCCTCTGGTAATTTAACATAGCTAGTGAACATTGCCATTTACAGTGCGTTTTCCCATTAAAAATGGTGGATCTTTCCATAGTTATATAAACGTTTACCAGAGGGTATATTAACAGATATACCAGCTGCAGTGATAGTCTTCAAGACCCTGACATTCCTGAAAAGCCGATTTGGCCTGGTCAAAGCACTAAAGCTGAAAGCTGTCCCTCTTGCTTCATCAAACATCTGTTTCATCAAACATTGCAATAAGAAATGACCAGATCTTACTTAAGTATTCATAAGATTTCATAAGTGCATTGCCACAAAACCCATCACAAAAGCCGTTTTTTTTGGCCACCTGAGCCCCGCGACGAAGCGTCCCCGCTGCGGCCCCGGGTCGGACACGTGTTGCGCGGCCGGAAGAGCGGTGTGGGAGAAGGACCGCGACTCCCTGGGCGAAAACAAATCAGCACCGGAGTGGGGATGGGCCATGGGATTTTATCCAGAAGATGATTTTACCCTCTGGTAATTTGTGACAGTTTGCTATTGAAAATGGCCATTTATAGTGGATTTACCCATTGAAAATAGTGATTTTCCATAGTTATGTTAGTTTACCAGAGGGTAAGAGGGATCTGGGAGATGTTGAGATCATCCATAAATGGTGATTCAAGGGGGGTCTAATAGCAACACCCAGTTGCTCAAAATCAGGGAGTCCCAATAAACTTAAGAGTAATAATTAGAGAAATGAATTTTGGGGGGGAACCACCCCAACTCATAGTCAGGGTTTTAAAAATTCCATCCGTCCATCCCCCAAAAATTCCCCGGAAAATCCTTCACCTTTCAATCTCTCTATGTCTGTTCATCTCCACTGTGCCACAGCTCATCCCACCTCCCCAGTTACGCCCACTTCACAAAGTCTCACTTAAATGTATTTGTCCCTTACTCGGAAGCTTCACAACCCAACTTCCCAACTGAGAAAGCATCGTTTTTGGTTTCCCGACTCATCAACCCAGGCTTTTGAACACTCAGTTTTTGCATTCCCAGTACCCTCCGGTATCGTCAAACGTGGCTTGCTGGAAACTCAGATCAACTAATGGGAAATGTGAAAAGATCACCAATCTGCAGCAAACCCAAGGTTCTATTTCAATGTTCCCATGAAAAATCCCCTGAAAAATCCCAATCTTAAATCAAATCCTATCAAATCCGATCAAGTCCAAGTCGAGTCGAACGTTCCCATGAAAAATCCCAATCACGCGAAATCCCCATCAAAGTCACTATCAAAGTCACTATTTTTTGGTCACTGAGTTACCCTCTGGTACACGTTTACACTTTGCGAACCGGAAAATCACCATGCTTATCAAGTTTGGTAAATCAACAAACTAAATGGTCCATGTTCAATAGCTATGTAACAAATTACCAGAGGCTTCCCGCTGGGCATCCCCCACAAGCCGGGCCCCAAGTCGTCCACGTGCGAACGAGGCGTCTCCGGGATCACCTAACCCCCGTGAGCCACCCAAGAAAGGTGGGAAAATGTGGGATTTATAGAATTCAGAGTTGGGTATGGGTCAATACCTATAGATACATTTTTAGTGGGATGAACATCCATTTACCAGCTATTTTGATGTTCACCAGGGGTACAAGGTTTTGACACACTGCCAGTTGACTTTTCATGCATCTTCTTGGCTGAATCCTCAATTCTTTTCACCATGATTTCCATCCAGAAGGAGAATCCGCCGGATTATTAAACTGTGTTAGAATGAAATTTGGAGAGTTACTCCCCAAAATAGTTTTCGAAATGACTCTTCAAATTGATCCATGGATCTCCCAAAAAAAACCGGAGCCCCCTACTGGTACCCAAACGAAACCCGTAGAGTTCGTGTTGGATTTCTATTCACGTGGTGGTGTCCACTTGGAGGGAGGTTTTTAACATCAGGAAGGGGATGAGATTAACTATCCAATTATTAAGCACTATAGTAACCATTATGAATATCACAGACATCACGGATGGATCTTTCAACAATTATTTAACCATTGGTAAATCCCCATAGAAAATGTCATGAAATCCCATGAAATCCCATGAAATCATCGACCGAAAGGGGGAGACCTCGTAAGTCTTCCCAGACATGGAGGACACATTCGACTTGGAGCGCCTCCAACGTGCCGTGCAATTTTGGCTGGTCAAAAGAGGATCATGCACCCCGCAGCATTTAAAAGGGAGTACAGCCAAATATGTGCATACACATGTGTATATCATATATGTATATAATATCTATATATCTATATATATATACATACAAAATTACGTATACTGTATTTTTCAGTATGCATATTTTTGGTTCAATGACCAATGAGCCACTGATGGTTGCAATTTCATGGCCACTATAAAATCAGGTGAAGCTGACCGAAGCACCAAGGCTTGGGATTTTTTTTGTCATGGGAATAACATGGGGATAACTGGTTACTCACCATTAATTACCAATTATAATTGTTGATTATAGTATTAATTATGGTGAGTAACCAATAATAATGGTGATTAATAATAATAATAACGATAATGATAATAATAATGATACCCTCTGGTAAATTAACAGTTCGACCCTGGCAGTCATCGGGGTTGGAAGATTAGTTTCCTCTATAAATTGGTCATTTTCAGGGTCTATGTTTATTTACCAGAGGGTACCTGATCATGGCTCAAATACTTACTGGTGCTTAGCAGGGAATGAGGGAATGATCCATAATCACTATTAGTAATCTGGTTGGTGGTTGACCTGCTCCTCTGAAAAATGATGGAGTTCGTCAGTTGGGATGATTTTCCATTCCCAACTGGATGGAAAGTCATAATCCAGCCATGTTCCAGTCACCAACCAGGATATTGTGCTTGAGATAAAACCCGTGGGACGTACCTTCAGGATACTTCAGGATCATATTGGTGCCTAGACCTTTCGAATTCAATGGCCCTGGCTGATGTTCTGATATGTTTCAATGCCACGCACAAAAAGTTGTCTGTTCGCAGAGGGAGCTCTTTCCATGGCTTTGTTCTTTGTGGCTGGCAAATATCAGTACCATCCATAACCCAATCCTTCCAGGTTCAAACAGCATCCGCATGAAAAACCAGAGTCACGGATGAGGAAAGCCTGCAATACCTAGCAAAAAAGTGCCTGCAGTGTGGATATGCCTGATACAATCCTGAAAAATCCTTGAAAGCACCAGCCATTCGGTTTTCATCTCCAGTTCAGAAGGTGCTTTAACCGCCAGTGACGCGCGCCCCAGCGCCAGAACACCCCAGCGCCTCAGGTTTTCTTTCCGGTGCGGGTTCGGATGTGTCGTCTCCGACCTGGCAAAACATTCATAGAATGTTTGGTCTTTCTGTTCAAGACGATTCAAAAAAATGGCCAGAAACACAGAGAACCGAACTAAGTATAGATGTGTTCATAAATTTCACCTAAAAAAAATCATTTATTTCACATACCCTCTGGTAAATTAACAGTTCGACCCTGGCAGTCATCGGAGTTGGAAGATGAGTTTCCTCTATAAAACTAGGCCATTTTCAGGGTCTATGTTAATTTACCAGAGGGTAATATTCTGGTAATTTAACATAACTATGGAAAATCACCATGTTTCATGGGAAAATCCACTATTTCAATGGGCCATTTTCAATAGCTATGTTTGACATAACCAGAGGGTAATATTCTCAGATGTACTACATGTTCACCCGAAATCAGCCCCCGAAATATTCTCGCCAGCGCCTCGGTGGAACCTTGGGATCCAAGACTTGGAACCACCGTCTCCCCAAACCCGAAAAAAAAAAAAACGGGTCCCGGTGATGGGATTAAAATCCATTAGATTATGATATTTTGTGAAAAAAAGAATTGGGATTAATATATATCTAATGGATTTTTTCATATATCCCAATTGGACATAGCCCAGAAACATGGCTTTCATTATGGGTTATATATGGTTAATATTCCCCAATCGTGGTTGATTTATTTGGGTTGGGTGCCCCTCTGGGGCACATGAAAAATATCTATTATATAGGTACAGTATGGTTTTTTTAAATGTTTATTGTAGGGGTATATACAGTATTATTTTCTATATCATGTTTGTATTATGCTTATGTTATACATATGCAAATATAACCTACAGTATGTCTGTATATTAGTATTATTGTGTCTCCAAGAGTTCATGTGTGCATATGTATATATATATACTGTATTGAGTTCTTACTATGATGGTAATATATTACTGTACATACTGTGTTCATGTCTTGTTTGATAAAAGTAATATGAGCAAAAATAGTATATTTGTATGCGGTATATAGTTATACGTAGATTAAAAGATATAGATATACGTAAAAATCCTGTCGCCATTTCATTCTGTTTGCTTGCTGTAAGGTTGGTGTCATTTCTATCATTATTGTTATCATTATCATTCAGCATTGAAAGCGCGTGTATGTGTATCATCTAGCAATGTTATCAGTGTCGTTCTTAGCATCATGATCATCATGTGTTGACGAATTCAATTATGACAATTATTATAATCATTATCATTAGTATATTATTACCACCTTAGTATGTTTATTATCTTTGTATGATCATCATTGTATATTCTTGCATGTTTTGTTCCATTCCATTCCACCGCATGGCATAGAGTCTCCTCGCGGCTTGCAAAAAAGAATTAAGATGCCTCAAGTGCCTTGATAGTCGGGCAGGAAAAAAAAACTCGTTATGATCAATGGGAGATCTTCAGGATCCTAAAATGGAGCTACGTTAGTACCATATTTTAGGGCATATGTTTGCTGGGATATTCCCTGAAATTTAGGCCTAAAAAATAGGCCTTATATATGGTGGGTACCTCCAATAAATCGGTTCCTGAAATGGCCATTGGTTTCCATCACCGTCTCTGCCATGACTGGGCCCCAGGCCTCTTTGGATTCCACCTACATGCAGCTTCCATGGGGAAAGCAACGCTGTGATTTAGGGTCCCTTATTGTATACAGCTATTGTCAATAGTACTATATGACTTTATGACTAAGTAGCATGTTTGAAAAAAAGTGGAGCTGGAAAATATCATACTATACATATAATATACATTACTATTAATATCATAGTCTATGCTATACATATACATTACTATACATTACTATACATGTACATTACTATACATATACATTACTATTAATATCATAGATAAATAGCACGCATATTGTAAGCATAGTGCTAGGCCCAGGGCCCAGCCTGGAATTGGATCATGATCCCAAGTGGCCCGTTCTGTGTAATTTCTGTACATGGGCCATGTACTCAATAGCTATGGTTCAAAAAAAAAAGAGATGGTAGCCTCTGGATCTTTAAGTTGCCATAAAACTCCTTTTTTTTCGTTTTTTCGTTTATTTTTCGTTTTTTTCGGTTTTCTGGTCTTTACAGGAAGCGTTGCTTTCATCGGAACACGTCTTTAAAGAAAACTCGTCAGTCTCTCTCGGCATCCTGGTGGAATGTACTGGACCTATTCAGAAATTCATACCTGGGGCTCCGAAAAAAAAAAAAAAAACTCTAGACACTTTACAACTCATATAATATATGTATAATATATTTTATATTTTTTATACATATATATATATATATTATTATATATATATTATAATATATATATACCCTCTGGTAGTCAAACATGGCTTGCTGGAAAATCCCCTAGTTACTTCGATGATCTTACAATTTATAGAAACCTCAATTTACTTCGGAGATCAAAACCATGATGTTACCATGTTTTCTAGGGGAAATAACCATGGCTTCGGGGATTTCAAAAATGCCGTCGCGTTGCAGGGCTATTTGGCGATGCTCCGGTGCTGGGACGCTGCGGGAGCTCAGCACCCTCAGACCTAGCGGTCGATGTGTGGCCCGAAATGTCCATCTTCTGTCTACTTCAGGATGTGGGGGTTTCCATAAATGGAGGTACCCCAATAGCTGGATGGTTTATAATGGCAAATCCATCTAAATGCATGAGAACTGATGAGAACTGGGGGTACCCCTGTTTCAAGACACCTCCATGTATACAACCGATATACAGTAGACACAAACCATATAGCAGCTCTATGCTGGTTGGTGGTTTCAGCCCTCTGAAAAATCATGGACTTCGTCAGTTGGATGATGTTCCATTCCCAATATATGGAAAGTCATAAACGTCATGTTCCAGTCACCACCAACCAGTATATATATATATGTATGTATGTGTATATATATATGTATGTATATGTATATATATATAATATATATATATATAGTATATTATATATATATTATATATATATAT
>Ga0126342_10015568_pt1 | contig 13321 bp, 13 predicted proteins | sample Cyp1metagenome_FD_92528 | JGI IMG/M metagenome (GOLD analysis project Ga0126342, IMG submission 92528) | Coral microbial communities from Lord Howe Island, Old Settlement Bay, Australia - Cyphastrea 1 metagenome | ecosystem: Host-associated > Invertebrates > Cnidaria > Coral ...
GGGGGGTCTTCCTTCTCCTTCTTCTCACGTTTGGCAGTGTCCTTCTCTGTCGCCTGACTCTTCTTCTTCTCATGCTTCTCCTCCTCAGATTCTGCAGCCTCACTTTCCTCTTTCTTCTCACGCTGCTTCTTCTTCTTCTTTTCCTTCGGTTCAGGGGGGTCTTCCTTCTCCTTCTTCTCGCGTCTGGTAGTGTCCTTCTCTTTCGGCTTGGACATCTTCTCCTCAAGCTTTTCCTCCTCAGATTCTGCAGCCTCACTTTCCTCTTTCTTCTTCTTCTTCTCCTTTGGCTTCGGGGGGTTGTTCTTCTTCTCATGTTTGGCAGTGTCCTCCTTCTTTGGCTGAGTTTTCTTCTCTTCAGGCTGTTCCTCCTCAGATTCTGCAGCCTCACTTTCACCTTTCTTCTCATCCTGCTTCTTCTTCTCCTCTGGCTTCGGGTGGTCTTCCTTCTTCTCGCGTCTGGTAGTGTCCTTCTCTTTCGGCTTGGACATCTTCTCCTCAGGCTTTTCCTCCTCAGATTCTGCAGCCTCACTTTCCTCTTTCTTCTCCTTTGTCTTCTTCTTCTCCTTTGGCTTCAGGAGGTCATTCTTCTTCTCCTGTTTGGCAGCCTCCTCCTTCTTTGGTGGAACCTTCTTCTCCTCAGGCTTCTCCTCCTCAGATTCTGCAGCCTCACTTTCACCTTTCCTCTCATCCTGCTTCTTCTTCGTCTTCTTTGGCTTCGGGGTGTCTTTCTCCTGCTCATCTTCACTGGGTGGCTCATAGTGCTGAGTTGCGTCTTCCATCTCTTGCTGTGTTTCATCCATCTGCATGGGCTGGGACTCTTCCGACGGAAACCTTTGCCGGTCTTCGATGTGGTCTTGGAAGGGGTCTTCAAACACCGAAGGCCCGGGCGAAGGGATACTCATGGGAAGTGTGTCCATCTCATCCGGGTTGACGACTGCTTCTTTCACCATCCCATCATCTTCTTCAATTGACTCACTTTCTGGTTCTTCGCTTGCTTCAGGTTCTTCACTTTCTGTGTCCTTGTCATCTTTGTCAGAAACCTGACTTTGTCCTGCTGGTACCTGGCGCACAGTTTAGAAAGGGGTTTCGTTTTAGACCTCTTTCAGTGTTGAAAAATTGCATGCACATGTGATGTGCATAGCAGGTATCAAATGTGCGAGGCATAAACATAAAATTTTCAACATTAGAAAAAACCATTTGGATAGCCAGAAAACCCCCAACCATGCCCATGTGAAGCTCCTGCTTTGGGGCATTTCGGCCCCGCGTCGGGATCTTCTTCCCTTTCTCTGACAGCATTCCCAAAGACTGGCCAGGTGCCGGCTGACAGGATTGGATAGAAATTATACATGCATATGAAAACATACATGACAATGAGGTCAACAATTACAACATATATGGGGATTGGACATATATCAAGAATAATTGTTTCACACTTCTAGTTGGTTCGAAACAAAGGTAAACCCTACCACCAGGCCTGAAGTTTGGCCTTGATCACGGACTTGATCTGTGTCATCCCCTTGTGCCCTCCCCTTGGTGGAAACCCAAGGGCCCATAATAAATTAAGAGTCAACCTGGAAATTCATTATTGTGAATCAACCACTACAATGATCATGAAGAATCAACATAACACCATATCAACGAGGAGACTACTTGGTCAATATCATATTTAACTTTGATTTACAGGTGGTCAAGGAAGGAGAAAATAAATCACAACATTTTCCTGTGGAACTACTGAGGAAAGTACCGTGCCCGAGATGTTTTTTGAAATCTGACCATGCAGTAGCCAGCAAAAGCTCGGTGCAGTCCACCTTCAGTTGTTGCCCAAGCCTTAGGGTGAACCCCACAATGGGAAACCCACCAGCATCTATAATATATGTTTGAGCCCTTCAACGGATGGTTGATGCATAACTTAGAGATCAGCAATTAATCCACATGGAATGTAATGAATGAAGCTGAGCCACACGGTGCTCAGCTTCCGAGCTAAACTGAGGGTTGAGGCCGTAAATCTGGCTTGCCCAGACCAAAGCATCCTGAACCACATTTGCACACCCAAAGATGCCTGCCCAAGAAGCAGCCTTTCCCAACCATAGTCACACCATCATATGTTGTTTAGCTGTCCTATCACACAAACATCAGTCCTGTGTCTCTGCGTCGGTGGGAATTTTGTCACAGAAAGAAGCCATGTATTCCAAGAGGAAATCCTTGTTGGGATCAACCTGGCCCAAGCTGAACAGAGCTTATTTTTTCAAAAAGTATAAAAAACTGTGAACTGATTTCCCAGAACAACATGGGGCAGTGCAGCCTCAACTTCCTGGATGGCATCCGATTTGACAAAGCGTGTGACGAAGGTAAACACAGGTACCTGAACACAAAAATCTATCTTTTTTTTAAGGCAGTGCATTGTGACATTCTGGCCAAAGGAAAAAATACAACAGTGTTCACAGATGGGTTGACACTTAGATTGCCAAATTGCTGTTGGATCTCGTGCTTTCAGGCCAGCTCTGCGTCTCAGCATGGAACGACGGTTTGCCATGTAGTCCTCCTGTTCAAGAATGTCTTTGTAGAATTCCTCAGTGGCTATATCTATACATGGTTTCTGTCTATGTATGGGATAAAGCAAAAATATATTTCAATCGATAACATGTGTTGTATTGTGTCATCCAGTGGCCTGCACCAACTTGCCACCAAAACACCTTCAGGAGCTGCACTCGGTCTTCGTGAGACACAGCCATCGACCGCCAAAAGCAGCGCTGGCAGCTCTTGGGCCGGGGAAACCCCCAAAAAAGGTGATCCTTGAACCTGATCAATGTACATGTCATATGTTTCGTTGGTTGAATATGGTTGAATCAATTGCATCATAAATTAAATCACTGGAATGTCACACTCTGAATGTCAGAGGTAGTGCTGGGTAGGGTGGTGGCACCTCTCAAAACTTCCGGCGGGTGCGGGAGCAGGTTCTGATCTTCCAACAGTCCTAAGCTAACTAAGATAAGATGAAACTTGTTCTAATTGGCTCCATGATTCCGAGTCCTCTATTGAATGGATTGCAGTAAGATGAAAAAACTGAGGCTGCATCTTCTTTGCAAAGCTTTTTTCATCTTCACGTGGCATGTACCACCTGATAACAAAATGCCATTTGAATGATGCCACGAGTGTTGGTGAACCCATTTTTTTAAAAAAAACAATTTGCATCACAGTCGGTCCTAGGTCTGTCTGAAAAATGGGTTACCACTCAATGTGATGATCTATAAGATCATTGTCCTTGCTGAAATGAGATTGAAATGGAATCCTTGAATTAATGCTCGGCTAAATCTAAAAGAAAAGATTGGGTGAATTTATTTTTGGGTTTACCACCTGGAGATGTCAGATTCGAAGTATTTGGCAGCATATCTGCAGCCAAAGGCGCTCGTGGCCAATGTAGATGCCAAGAGTGCCAGCCAGATCCCACCAAGCAAAGCCATCCACAGGGTAGGATTGGATGGAAGGGTCAACCAAGTAGAAACCAAATTGGATGTAATCATATCATGTCAGGTCAATGTGTGAATTTTATGGTTTGTTCATAATCATCCTGATGTCACTGCGCTGGATACCACAAATAAATAAACAATAATGATGGTTTATTCTTTCAAAATTATGTGATGTTTGATGAAGTTGGGGCGAATTCTTGTAAAATTTCATGATTTTGAGGGATTTGTCTCATGAACCTTGGTCAGCAAATGGCTTTCATATGCTAATAATGGTCCTTTGCAAAGGCCGATTTCCCCCCAATGGCTTTTCATATGCTAATAATGGTCCTGTGTGCAGGCCTATTCTTTTAATAGTCCTTGACCCCTAGGGTATATATATAGATTACCTTTCTTCAATCCATGATTGTATCCAACAAAATCTGAACTTTTAGGACTGTCCATCAAGTAAAGGGCCAAACTTTGTTACCCAGGTGTTCTCAGAGTGATTCCGATGTAACCTGGGTAGAGCTCCATCACAAGCCAGAAGGCGGTTTCCTCAGCTCGCAGCGCTTGCCTTTGCTTTGACGCATCTGAACATGGAATTTCAAGATAGTTCAACTGGCATTGATTCGAGGATTTAAACGTTTTTTTTTCCGGAGGAATCATAACATTTTGCGGAGCCGTTCTACTGCTTGGTGGACCCGATTACCATGAGGGAGTACGATTGTTAATCACTGCTGAAACAGCTGGGATTGAACTTGAAAGATGATAAGGTTTCGGCCACCGCTCATCTGAAACACCAGACATCACCAAACGGTCAGTTGACAGGTATATTCATGAAAGGTGTTATGCCACCTATCAATAAAGGTGACCCTCCTCTGGGTGAATACACCTCTGCCACCAAAGATCTGAAATGTCACCAAAGCAACCACTAAAACGCGAAGAACTGGATCTTGAACCGTCTGGGATCCCCTGATATGTTTCCCTGTTATCCATTTTTATTATCATGATATTCAATTACAAATTAAGCATTATAATTATATAATATTATATACCGTGTCTACCGTGTCAGCCTTGGTTGGGATTGCTTTGGTACACCACGTCCAAAATGATGGTTTCCAATGGGTTTTAAGACTGAAATGGTCTAATGTTGGATGATTTGGGATACCCCTATGACATAGGACACCCCAAAATAGGTGTCCTAAAGTTGGCAACTTCACTGGTTCGGCCATATACCATTCGTTTTTTTTTCTGTTCATCTTTCTTCAGCCACATGGCCATGTGCCCAAACACAATCATCTCTCTCTCTCTCTCTCTCGCTCTGGTACTGTCCAAAACAATGTTTCAGAAGGCTCTCCGAAAATTTGGCGAATCCAAATGAATCCAATTTATCCACGATTCTGTAGCTTTAAACAACTAACTCATTTTCGCCCTTGTGTTCACCATAAATCAAAGATAACCTGCTGAGAATCATCTCGATAGGCGGTGAGGAGTCGAACCACGTTGGGATGTTTCAGCTGACGAGCCTCGACCAAGAGGCGCCCATTGAGAGAGGGTATAGTATGGTATAATTAGTAACTTTAGGAACCCCATTTTTATATATTTTTATCATTTGTTTGGTGCCACTGTTGTCGGATTTGACACCTATCGATCTGTTGATCTGGGGTCATTTTAAGACAAACTGAATGGCTCAACGGGTACCAAGGGATTCGCGAGATAGGTCGTAATTTTGTACCCAAGAGGAGTCCAGACGTTTGTTGCTGTGCGAAAATGGTGCTTTTCTTTAAACTTTAAACCCAAACAAAAATGAAACCATTGGTTTTAGGAGTTACTGTAAAAAGAATTCAGTTGTGGTTTGAACACCCTCTCGATTCTGGTGCCTTCTTTTCTCGAAGTTTCAAACAAACCTATTTGAGATTATTTGAGACATGTGGGATATTCACAAGGGTTTAGAAACGCCACCTGCCGTAATTGTATCTGGTTCCTGTGGGGTCTTCTGGATAAGCCAAGCCATGTGCACGTCTGAGTCTAAATACTTTCTGGGGCCAAAGTCTCCGGCTCCATAGAAGTATTGCTTTCCAGGGACTCAAGCAAAAGAGATTTATTGCAGAAAACAATAACAAAGCAAGAACCAGTAACTTGGCCAATGACGATCACAGTCAGAATAGCATATGTTCCAACAAAACACAAAAAAGCAAACCAAACCTCGCAAACTGGATGCAAAGGTGTTCACTAACTGTCTTTGAATCATATGTGGTGGCCGGTTTTTGTATGTGTCTCCTAGGTACTGATCACCATGTTTAACGATAATGTGCAATAAATACCCATCATGAAGCATGATGACGTATCCTGCATTGTTACTAATTGACCAACATAATTAGAAACTAAATCATCATTAATGCGGTATATTATCTAGTATTAATCCAATAATCTCATATAATCCCATCTTACTTATAATCCCATGTTGATTATCATGAATTAACCATCATTGATCACCATCGACCACTATTCATCACGACAATCGCAATGTTTCACAAGATGTCAGTATTTGTTCATTGTTAACCACTATGTTCCATTGTTAAACATGATAATTTCACATAGCCATGGGAAATGGCTGTGTAGACAATATACCTATATACCTTCTGGTAAAGCACAGGTGTTTATATAATGTTTTTGATAGCCAGCTCATCGATCCACGTGGTTGTGTTCCATAATGTTATTTCACATATTCATTCATGGGATAACACTATACTATATATATATATTGTATGGATGTCTATAAATGACCATTTACATTCATGTACCCTCCCATTAGTTTATAAAACATGTCGATTCTCCATAGCAAAGTACAAGAAATTACAGTCCCGCCTGATCCAGCTCAATCTGGAAAACCTCAGGTTCACCCCTGGTTTCTTTTCCGGGAAACAACCTGGGAAAAACCACCAAAACCAATTGGTAAATATACCAATTAGCGGGTATAAGAATGCGGCAGGATTATATATGGGATTGTATGGGATATGCTATGCATATCATCATTAGGCATTTATTACTATTGGGTTTACTGTTTACCATTGTTTACCACATTATGGGATAGAAAAACATGTCCAATATGTCCAACACGATTGATCAAAAGTGGAGATTCCACCCAAACTGGGAATGTCAATGGCGTCTGTAAGTGAGCTGTGGCCCTGGTTCAGCTGAACTATTTAAGCAACGTTGGGATGTGTGCGTTGCACAATTACCATCCTTATTTCTTTGTCTTCATGCTGTTTGGCACATGTCTACTGTATCATGTCCAGGTCATCAAAGTCTGCACGCCAACCTGATCCATAGAGGTGCTAATCCGAAAAAGGGGTTTAATCCTAATAATTCGTAAACTCTTCACAACCCCTGAAAATCAAAAACTTGGGAATCTCCAGCCTCCTGGGTTTGTTGGCAGTTTGTTGGCAGTTTGTTGGCGGCTGTAGTTTTGGTGGCGCGCATGGTCTCCTCAATGACCCTAAATCTGTGAAATTTCTGACTTTTTCGGGGGTTGTGGTTTGGCGAGCTGTGAGGTAGGCCCCACAACGCCCCAAAAAGGCAAACTTGGTGAAATTCCAGCTTTTGGGTGTTATGGTTGGCAACTGTGGTTATACACTGGATTCCTCATTTCCCTGCATCTATGAATATCTAATAATATCTATTTCATTTGCGTCCGGAACACAGTGACACAGGTACCAGTAACAACCCCCGAAGACGTAAATCACGGGAATTTCAACTTTTGGGGATTGCGCGAAGCAAAACCAAAACACGGGTGATCTGAAAGATTGCAAAAACAAATCCAAACACCACACTCACAAAAGAAAACCCAAGAAAACTTCTTCAAATCAGCATGCTGGTCATCATCCTTTCCAGGCGTTGTGGCTTTTAATCCGTATATAATCCGTAAAGACCATTGTTTTTTAGTCCAACTCAAGCAGTGGTGCATGTTCAATTTGCTGGGTGCATTAAAAAATATAGCAGTTATTTTATGTGGTGCATCTGCTAATATATATATATGTATATATATAATAGTCAAAATGCTCAAGGTACTATTATAACAAGAACTTTAAAAGAAGTGATTACTATATCAAATGCTATATTAATATGTAAGCAAAATAATCTAAAACAAAATTTAAGTTTGCATGATATTTTAAATATAGCTACTATAGGAGATTTAGTTGTATATGTTGTTATTCTAATAAGACCATATAATCCGAAACTTTGTAATCCGCAATCTGGCTCAGGATTACGGATTACATTTGATGAGGCCAATTCAAATTTAAGTGCAAACTCTCACAAAACACAAAGTAAGAAACAGTCCTTCTCCAGACTCAACTATGCATGGGTTCAGGTGAAAGTATAACTTTCCAAGACTTTGGACTAAACAATTTAACTAGTCATGTTTGATGTCAAAATATGGCAAAACTATCCAATCTTGTTCGACCACTGGGTAACCCTATATAATCTATATGAGGTAAGAACCAGGACGAGACTATATAATCTATATGAGGTAACCCTATATAAAGGCGAAAGACTAGATACCCTCTGGTTATTTAACATAGCCATGGAAAATGACCCATTTATAGATGGTTTACCTATTAAGAATGGTGATTTTCCATGGCTATGTTAAATAATCAGAGGGTATATGAGGTAAGACACATTCCTTCGCCTTTTTCAAGGCGAAGCTTAAGTGAGTTGGACGCCTTTTCTGTCGACGACAAAGACGACAGTCGACGACCCGCCTCGGGGTCGGTCTTTTCCAAATCAACGGATTTGATGGCACAAATGTGGCCGTCCTGTGGACGTTATACTGGTTGGTGGTGCAATAACCATCTTGAAAATATGAAAGTCAATGGGAATGATTATCCCATCTATTATGGAAAATAAAAAATGTTTAAAACTACCAGCCAGTATATATATATAGATATATAATATATATATATTATAATGATGAAAGGTCACATGGCTCTGTTTCATGGTCAACGTTGGGGATATTTGCTGGGATGATGGCATAAAACACGGGATACAATAGGGATTCATCAAATGATGGGATAGCCTCCACTAACTGTGGAAAATGCTCCGTCTATAGATCGTGTACCTCTTAAAACTGGTGGTTTGCCCTAGGATGATGATAGGTCCTCCAAAGAAAACACATCATTGTTTTAATCACGTTGTGAAGAAGTCAAAACACCCATGATCAAAGACCCAATTCCAAGTGATGTATATAGATATACAGTAATCTAAAGATTCCAGCTGGCATGTTGTTTATTGCCATTGTTCCAGCTCAGTTCTATGGCTTAAACATTGCACCCAAACTTGTCCACATCTGTCCATCTATGAGCCTGAACCAATGCCCGGCCAGGGCCAGGTGCTCAGGTAAGATCAAAATAATGGGGGTTATGTACCCCTTAGAATAGTGTATGTTTTCATATGTGGTCCTATATAACTGTGAATGGGGAATGCTACCCACTTTCCCATCCCCCCTGAGATTAAACACTCCCTAAATGGTCCCAATATGTCCCAATTCTATATGTGGAAATCCTCTACGAAATCATGGTTTCTGGGGGGGTCTTTAATATTAGGGGGAAGGGATTAGTCATAAATTTAAATTGGGGTCCCGTACCCATTTCAGGACAAGCCTGAATATCTATTGTTGGTTGCTATACCCTGCTGTAATCAAACATGGCAAGGGAAAATGGTCCATTTACAAGCAATCCTTGATTCCCGAAGGGTATCCCATGATTTCCAAATATATCCCAATTAATTGCAATTTTATGCTAATCACAAGCGAATACCCAAAAACGATTCCAGTAACTCAGGGGTACCTCCGGAATCTTTTCTTAATGTACCAGCCATTCAATAGCCCATTCATGATTCTTGATGATTGGTTGTGTTTTGGCTGAATTATAGCAATTCATAAATCTAACAATAGCTGTTATCATACGGCCACTTGGGGATGATTCCCCTCACATTCATCATTCCAGTTTTCTTTTTTGGACGTGAGGTCATGATCAAATTCATCCAGATGACTATATTATATATATATATATGTCACCGTATGTATATATTATAAGTATAATATGAGAGATAGATTAGATATACCATGATTTCAATGATTTCCCATTAGTCCCGATTAGATCCCATGTCCCTCCCTGAATCCATGGTCCTGCTTGCGCTGCGCACGAAAGACTTCACCGAAACCACCCACGCCTAAGGACTCCAAGAGATCGAAGTCTTCCTGCCACAAAGAGTTCACCAGAATTTTGGGAATTGAAAATGAGACAAATTGATGGGGAAGTTCCCCAAGAAACATGGGGGGGGGATTTCACCAGCAATTCGATTTTCATGAGGCAAAATGGAGATTTAACCATAAAAACGAAGGATTCAACCCATCAAGAATAACTGTTTGTTGGTTAAGTGGGGATGCAACCATGAGTAAGTAGGAAGACATACGGATTTTTGCCAATCATAATAGAAATATCATATCAGAGATATCTATTGCATACATTTTGAACCAACAACAACATGCTATTGCCTCGAAAATCAAGGACATGGCCGCACTGGGGATCAACCAAAAGTGATAGTGACGTCATTTGCGGTACGAAACACAAACAACCCCAGTCTTACCATATCGTGCCTATCTTTGATAAACGTTGACTTGAAATAGATAGGGGCTGATGATTTGCTTTGTCCTTTTTGAATGGTTTGCCAGAGTACTGATGGAACAACCCGCCTAAATTTTACCAAATATTCTTTAATGGTCAACTTCAGCCCAGCCATCAATGGGCACTTTGCGAGTCACATGCGAAACATCGGTGGCCTGCCGAACCGGTGAAAAAAACAATTCATGAGGATCTTAACACATCATGGATAGAACAAATCACTTTTCGGCACATAATCTAAACAATGCACTAGAAATATCTAGAAATCAAATGTTAGCAGAACATGCTGTTGAATGGACCCAGCGTTTACTGTAACTTCAATCCCAAAACATATCCAACTGAAGTATTGAACCAACAAACATTTTGGGAGGCATAAAATAGTTGACCCACTGCCATAGAATCACGGTCTAGTATGTCGTGTAAATATAGTCAATTGATGTCAATTGGGGTCTTGGTTCATCCATTGTATTACCCTCTGGTAATTTAACAAAACTATTGGAAATCACCATTTTTAATGGGTAAATCAACTATTTCTATGGCCATTTTCAATAGTTTTTTGTATGTTTACCAGAGGCTACCAATGATATCCCATGATACATGGAATCGAATCGGAAGTTTCCCCATCGAATCGGTGGGCTTGGTCCACGATAGTACAACCGTCAAACCCGCACGAAACTTCCATTCAACTTTAAACCATCATTGTTGATGGTGAATGATGGTTAAATCCTTCCAAAAAAATCCAAAATCTCACCCATTCATCTCGTCTGAAAATCTCCAGCTGCGACCAAAGCCGGGCGGCGCGAACGCGCCCATGGTGGTGGGATATCACAGAACCTCGTCCTCGTCTCCTGGAAACATAATGAGATGATTTGGGGATCTACAAGACTTCCGACATCAACAAGAACTCGCTAATCTCGCAATGGAAAGATCAAAACAATAAAACACATACAGTTGGGAAACATTTTGATTAAATGACAACACATGGAGATATTTGTTTTTTTGGCGGGATGAAAGTGTATGAAAATCATGGCATGCTAACATTGGGTCTACTCATCAGTTGCCTGTTCATGGGTGTCTTCTGGTTCGCCAAGTCCATGCATGTACATAAAGTCAAGCGCATCGTATTGAATCATGTGGCATTTGTTGCTTAGTTCCATCCTACACAATCAGTGTATGTTGTGTTTGCCTCCATTACACCAACATTTGGATGAAATGGGTATACGCAACACTGTTTCATGAAAACAATTGCAGGTGCGTGGGTACCGTAAAACAACTTGAAGTGTTTTCTCAGCTACATCTGCCACCTCCCACAATCATCATTGGTGAATCTCATCAATCTACATAGATATATGGATGATTACAATCTATACTTATGTAGACACATATCATGTTTGGATATGTTTCAAACAGTTTGCATAATACAACTTTTTGTTGGAGTGTCGTTGGGCGGCTTAAACATGGCCCATCATCAACCCATCCAAGGTCGACCGACACCTCACGTCGATGCCAATGCTCGTCAAAAACATTGCCGATGCAGAGGAATGACTCCTGAGGAAATTTGTCAATGATCGCTACCTGCTGAAGATCAACATGATCTGAATTATTCATGAACGATCCATGGGAAGGCCCCTTGATGCGCTGGTCATTGATGATAAGAGAGAGTCAGAGAGAGAGAGAGAGAAAAAGAGAGAGAGAGAGAGATATATATATACATATGTAGGTCAATCACAAACAATGGGCTCAAGTGGTGATAGAGTAGGGATATCACGCGATTATAATGTGAATATGACAAGGAAACCAACCAATACCATACTGAGACTTCACTGGATTGGATTGAAGCGATAAGCCAAACAAATCCATGGTTGTTATATATATATGTATATAATTATTATATATATATGTATGTATATAGTTATTATATACATGTATATATATACACCCATTGACGCATTTCAGAAAACAAGGCCTTGAGTACAAAAGACACCTGTTGTAATGACCATTGACAAATAAAGCAAATGTCTTGTCAGTCCAGCCTGGCATGATGACTCCAGCAGATCTTCAGGGTGGCACAACGACCAACCAGTAAAGTTTTTGTGTGTAGTATATACATATATATATATATGTATATATGTATGTATGTATGTAAATATATAGTATACACAAATATGTAAATATAAATACCCGCATGCATAATGTGTGTCCATACTTGTACGAATATACAAAAATACATACATACATACATACATACATACGTACATACATACATACATACATAAAATAACATAACATAACATAACATACATACAGACATACATACATAAATATACATAAATATACATTACATAAATTACATCATTACATACATTACATACATTACATACATTACATACACTACGTACACTACGTACATTACGTACATTACATACATTACATACATTACATACATTACATACATTACATGCATTACATACATTACATGCATTACATACATTACATACATTACATACATTACATACATTACATACATTACATACATACATACATACATACATACATACATACATACATGAGATACATGAGATACATGAGATACATGAGATACATGAGATACATTACATACATTACATACATTACATACATTACATACATTACATACATTACATAACATTACATTACATTACATTACATTACATTAGCATACATACATACATACATACATACATACATTACATACATACATACATACATGCATACATACATATATACATACATACATACATACATACATACAAGTCATTACTTACATACATACATACATAACATTACATTACATAACATTACATAACATTACATTACCTTACATTACATTACATAACATTACTTCCATACATACATACGTACATAACATTACTTAAATACATACGTACATAACATTACTTAAATACATACATACATGCATACATACATACATGCATGCATACATGCATACATACATACATATATTACATACATTACATACATTACAAACAGTAACGTTACATACATTACATACATTACATACATACATACATTACATACATACATTACATACAAACAGTAAATTACATTACCTTACCTTACATTACATTACATACATTACATACACACATTACATACATTACATACATTACACGCATTACATACATTACATAC
>Ga0126342_10015569_pt1 | contig 13321 bp, 12 predicted proteins | sample Cyp1metagenome_FD_92528 | JGI IMG/M metagenome (GOLD analysis project Ga0126342, IMG submission 92528) | Coral microbial communities from Lord Howe Island, Old Settlement Bay, Australia - Cyphastrea 1 metagenome | ecosystem: Host-associated > Invertebrates > Cnidaria > Coral ...
TACCCCCACCCCACCCCACCCCCACCCCGTGCAAGATGTGAGAAAAGTAAAAATAGTGACAACTACACGTTCGGCTGTCCACCCGTAGGCATAATCATAGATATCTAATAGATCTTTAATAGTGCTTTAATGGGATTAATTAATGTGATATATCGATAAGGGTCAATCTTGGGTAATTATAGCTACTACGTATCTATGATAATCTTTGATAACCTATGATAATCCCATTATTGATTTAGTAATAGATATCTAATAGATATTTAATCATAGGGATCTTATGGTATATTAATGGAATTTTATGGGTTATATAGCGGTTTAATGCTAGTTTATAATAGTGATTGCCACACATCTAATAGGGATACTGAGTGAGATACAGTAATGGGGTTAACAGGATTAAATGGGATTGTAATGGTGATATCTAAGTGAACAATGATAGTGAATAATGATAGATAATCATAGATATCTAATAGATATCTAATGGTGATTAATGGGATGATCTAGTATCATAATGATATAGTGGATCTAATAGATATCTAATAGCGATATCTATGGATATCTAATAGTGATGAAAATGGGATTTTAGATGGACAATCATATTAATGGGAATGGTGATTAATGGGATTATAGTGATTAAGGTGAACCAAGGATGGTTTATCATCATTTTCCCTATTAAAACTGCTATGTATTGTACCAATATACCTAGATAGTGAAGCTGATTTGGAGGTTTCCTCAGTCATGGGCGTACCCCGAAATCATTCATTTTGAACAGGATTTTCCATGATAAACCATCCCATATAAAAGGGGTCGATGACAATTTTATGGGATTTTATGGGTTAATAGTGGTTCAATGTTTAATAGTGATTAATAATGGAATACAACTGATAATGGGATTTGTATGGGAATTATAGAGGAACCAAGGATACTCTATGGGATATATTATATCTATCTATTGGATACTGAGATAGTATTAGATATCTAGCTATTTTTTTATGGGTAGTGGTTTAATGGTGGTTGAATAGTGGTTCATAGTGTTGATAGATCCAGATATTGATAAGGGTTGATCTTGGGTCATTGTAGCGACTATTGGATATCTATGATAATCCATGAAAAGAATATTGTGGATATCTAATCGCGGTTGATATTGGGTAAGAATTGCTAAAAAATATGTTATAATCGTGGCTAATATGGTAAATGTAGTAGTGGGTGGATACTTATCTACACAATATCATATCTATAGCTGGATATATGAGTATCTCCTGGTATCTAAGACATGTATAGTATATTCATCCATCTATATCTATCTATTGGATACTGAGATAGTCTTAGATATTCAGCTAGAAATATTTTTAGATGTTTTTCTGTAGACATCTTGTGATCTATTTATTTATATATCTATTGGATATCTATCTAGCTACCTGTCTATCTATGATATATCTAGAAACGGCTTATATACATACATATATATACATACACATACAGAGTATCGCGCATATGTGTGTAGTCCCATATTTTAGAAGGTATCTATCTACCAACCTGTTTATCATCTATCATGATCTATCTATCTATCTGCTCATCCATCTGTTTACAATGCCACACATTCCGGAACACATGATTGATTGGTAGAGTTTGGAGAGGACCTAAAAGGGGGACCCTATATATATATATATATTAATTATGAATATGTGTATATATGTATATGGATATGTAGACACTATATATATATACAGATAAACATGATCTGTATATATAATATAATATGTATGTATATATATATATATATACATGTAGACATACATACCGAAGTTACCAACAAATTCCACAGAGGATCAGGGGATCATGAGAGCTTGGAGATTCTTCAAGAGTTCTGTGAAATCCAATCAATGCAATCAACACAAAATCAGAAAAGCACAACCATTGGCAACAAAAATGCAGAGATGATCGCAGCAGGACGAGATCAACTTTTACCATCCCAGGGAAACACTTTGAACATCTTTGAAATTTTTCTGACTTCTTGATGCTTTTCCAGACTGGTGGCACCCAATTTTGTGGAGGACAACTCAGGGAATAAACCCCCATGTCTTGATGAAAACTGATAAGTTCCCCAGGTTTCAAACAGCAACCCGCGCGAACTATGAATGGCTTCTCCTGTAGTGGTTATGATTCCCCCTCTCCCATCTGGTTGGTGGTTTTTATACCTATCTGAAAAATGATGGACTTCGTCAGTTGGGATAAAATATGAAATTCCCAACTGAAAGTCATAAAATTCCATGGTTCCAGTCACCACCAACCAGTGTTTGTTGGTTTATAAACCATTACAATCCCCATCAACTAGTTCGTTATATCTACCATAAACCATAGTTAATTCACATTTCCATAGCCACCAACCAGCCATAAATGGGGACCAGTGAGGCGCCTTGTTCACTTGCAGGTTTCCCGTCTCTTCGTCGATCAGCACGGCTGAGGACTGATACAGAAGCGATGCATTGCCACTGGAAATGACATGCTCATGGAATTGACTCTGGAAGCAAGAAGAGACCAATTTGTATCAATTTGTTGTTTTTTTTTCTGGATGCTGCAGAGACTGGTTTGACTTGGGTGTGAATATCTCATTTTGCTTCACGGGTGCTCTGAGATCAACTACTTCTTGGTAGGGGATTCTCTCACTGTTTGGGACGTCCAAAGAACAAGGTACCCGATATTCCAATGGCAATTCTCGAGTATTCGAATCGCCACATATTGAGACTAAATAGCACATGTCCTGACAAACCATGACAAACTGACAAGCAAACTGACACGACAAATCCCAACTATTGAATGTAAAACCATTACCCTCTGGTAAACGTTTACATAACTATGGAAAGATCCACCATTTTCAATGGGACAATCCACTATTTCAATGGTGATTTTCAATAGCTATTTTGACATAACCAGAGGGTAACCCCCCCAGGTTTGTTGATAAAAAAATCCCCATTTCGCTACACACATTTCCATCTCTAAATCCGCTCTAACTCCCTGAAATGTCGCATTCACCGAGGAAACAAACCCAGCGGCACCATGTCTTTGGCCGCCACCACGTCACCGTTGGCCGTGGCCACAATGGCTTCGCCGAGACTCAACGACACAGCGGTATCCACCACCTCCTGGGAAAAAAAACAGGAAGCCAATGGTGGTTATTGGTTAACGGTTGCTAATAATGGTTAATGGTTGTTAATGGTGGTAAATGGTGGTTACTGGACATTATTAATGGTGGTTAATGGTGGTTAACTGGATCAATAATGTCCATGAAAACCACCATGAATAACCAGAAAAACCATAACCAGAAAAACCATTATATCATCTGGTTGGTGGTTTTTCGCCCTACCCCTCTGAAAAATGATGGAGTTCGTCAATGGGAAGGATGACATCCCATATATGTAATGGAAAATAAAATTCCATGGTTCCAAACCACCAGAATTTCATCTGACATCACTTGCCATCCAATTTTGCCACGAATTTCGAGAGCAAATTCGAGAAAGCATCGACTTGTTTGAGATTGATGCATGGAAAAGGGATGACAAGCTTGTGAAGTGTGGCTTCTGTCTTCCCAAAGCACCCTTGCTGAAGGTAAGTCGTTCACGAGTGAACATCATCCAGCACATTTCCATGAAACATCTCCACATCTCCTGATTCTTGATGTGTTTTCGACTAAAATCTCAAGAAGTACCCTCTGGTAAACCAACATAACTATGGAAAATCACGATTTTTAATGGGTAAATCCACCATAAATGGTCCATGAGGGTAACCCAAGGTGGTCCGGATGCCGGGCCCCAGCGATGGAACCGCTTTTTAACCCGTCCTGAAAGATTTCCGCAGACCTCTCCAGTGGGATGGTGGTCCAATGGGGGAACCAATGGGTGGAGGTAATCCCACCCCTTTTTTTTTCGGGTCCCCGGGGCCTGAAGAATTCCCGTGGTTTCTGGGGTTTCTGTTGATTAGACTTACGGGATCATTTCATCTACAATGAAGGACTTAACGATTTTGAGGCGTAGCCCATGTTGGTAAAACAGATGGGGGATGACCAGTGGTTTTTGAGGGATTCCAGGAAGATATCCTCTGGTAAACATACAGAAAACAATGGAAAATCACCCTGCTATGTAGCTGGGTAAATTAACTATTTCGACTGGGCCATTTTCAATGTCGCAAAATGTAACAGTCATTACCAGAGGCTTAATCCCATCATATATCCCAATAAATCACCATTAAATCCCATTAAATCAGCATTTTCAATGTCGCAAATTCTTAGTTTGCCAGGATTATACCATCATATATCCCATTGAATCCCATGAAATCCCATTAAACCACCATTTTTAATAGGATGATAACTCAAAGACATCGAAGACACACCTCCAGCGATGTGGATCCGGAACTAAAAACCCACCGAAAACAACCGGCCACACGAGCCAAGGGACACCACCACTCGCACAAGCACCTGGAGCAACATCACTCACTGGTGCTTAATTAGGAGGGAACCGGGGAATGATTTTTTCCACTATTTTCATAATCTACTTAAGGAGATTGTGATAATACAGACAACATCATACAACTAGAAATTATATATACCATCTGGTTATTTAACATAGCCATGGGAAATCACCATTTTTAATAGGTAAACCATCTATAAATGGGCCATTTTCCATGGCTATGTTAAATAACCAGAGAATCATATTGTATAGTTCTCCATCACTATCATCCCATTTTCCCATTCCCATTCCGCCGTTTCGCACCAGTGGGGGAATCCTATGGCGGTCTGAGGCACAGTGTTTAGAGTAGAGCCGGTCCTCAGCTGGGGGGGAAGGGCTTAACAGATGTGAATAGCATGAAGTTTGATTTACCCTCTGCTTATTTAACATAGCCATGGAAAATCCCTTATAAATGGAGGTTTTAATGGGAACATCATCTATAAATGGGCCATTTTCCATGGCTATGTTAAATAACCAGAGGGTAAGTCAATGGGAATTCAAGGATCCTAAAATGGAGATACGTTAGTACCATATAGGTTCCTAGAATGGCCATTGATAAAGCACTGAACATTGGTGCATTGTGGTCTATGGATGTCTATGGGATTGAACACGGCCACAAAGCCATTTCCGGTAGAAAACAGGCCCCCATGGCAACATTGTCTGGTTGGTGGGTTTAACCATCTTGAAACATATTAGTCAATGGGAAGGATTATCCCATATATTATGGAAAATAAAAATGTTCATCTGGTTGGTGGTTGACCTACCCCTCTGAAAAATATGATATAGTCAGTTCGGATGATGACATTCCCAATATATAGAAAAATAAAATTCCATGGTTCCAAAGCACCAACCAGTTGTTGTTTCCTCTCAGCACTGGGAAATGGTATTGGCATCCGATTGTGGTTTCCACAAACGACACAGGCTTTGCCAATGCGGGGATTCCTTTGGATGGCGGGCTAGTGCGGTAAATCCAGAAGTAGAAACGAAGTTTGGGTGGTACAAACCACCAAACATTGGAACTTTATGATTGGCTTTTCAGAATTTGAATGAACAAATGATAGGAAATTACTGTACAAGAAATAGAATTTAAAAAACATGTTGTTCCCCTAGTAGCAAATCTCCGAAATTCATCCCAAAAATGGTGGTAAGTGCTTAATAACACAGTTTTATATACAGGATGCCACAGTTAGATCAGTGGGTTAATGACCCACTTGCTAACTGGGCCCAGCACCCAAGTAATTTTCCACACTACAAGTGGCGCAGGCTGATCGCTGGTGGCAATCCCGCTGATGACAGCCTCTCCAAAAAATTGAAGCCATGGGGTCTGATAGCGGTTTGTTGTATGAAGCCCCCATTTAAACATATCAAGATATGTCGGCCGCGCATTCAATAGAATGATAAAACATGATGAAACATGATGACTGTGATCAATCATGATGACACATGATAGATAATGATGAAGAATGATGCATCGTCAGAAATATTGGTCCCTACCAACACGCCTAATTTCTAGTCCCTCAGAATGGATGTGTCGGAAAAACCCCATTCCATCCTGTGGTTGTCTGTGGTTTATTCTCCTTTTCCCACAACATATGGGGATCTTTACTTTGATCGCAAAACATCGAGCCCGTTGCAGTCGGGGAATGGACGAGCCCCAAGTTGGATATTCGGCCTGCCCAAAGTTGGGGTGATTTAAAACTGAGAATACTTAGCCGCTTAGCCCTTTAGCTTCACACTTTGGAGATTCTCAAACAGGCAGGGGATCATTTTGCTCGACTTGAGAAGAGTTACAAGAAATTCATTGGGATTCCATTCTTCTGGCTCGCAAGAGTCTTCACATATATCATCACAAGCCACACGAGCTAGATTCCCAGAATTTTGGGCAAATTCTAGCGTACGAATGAAGAACCCGCCAAAATCCTCAGCAATCCATGGTAATTCATATGAGATAATATGATCATATTTTCATATGTTTTGGATCTTCCTGACTTTACTCACTGTTTGGTGCAGCATGGTGCCAAGATCCCCCCCACATCCGCACGCCTTGGGCCCCCCGGTGATTGTGGCACGCTTCACCTCACCATCTGATCCACCGATCCTCACCCCCCCGAGGCGTTGTTCAAACGCGCAGCGAGTTGAGGCTCTGACGAACATGAAAGCAGGCTTCCAACAAAGCCTCAGTTCACCCATAGAAATAGTTGATTTACCCATTAAAAATGGTGATTTTCCATAGTTATGTTAGTTTATCAGAGGGTATCAATGGCCATGCAACAGGAACCGATTGATTGGAGGTACCGATTCCATCTATTTTTGGCCTAAGACCTATGAAATTCCCATTGATCAGTTTTTCACTGTGCCCGAAAAACATCAAAAAATCCCAGCACAAAAATTGGCTCGTTGCTTGGGATTCTCATGGCCGAAAGCTGGGAAACTGAAGATGGCTATATGGGGGATACATCCCATTGACACAGCTGGCGTTGGTGATAGCTATACCTCAAAAAAATCGAACGTCGCCAGTATATTCCCATCCAATCCCAAATCCCCATTTGAAAAAGTTGGGGGTTTCCTAAGTCATAGGGCTACCCCATTGATCATCCAATTTCATGGGTTTTTTCCATGAAATATCCTCTGGTAAACATACACAAAACTATTGAAATGGCCATAGAAATAGTGAGTTTTCCTAATAAAAATTGTGATTTTCCATATTTTTTTGTATGTTTACCAGAAGGTAAGCCAACCAGCTATTGGGGTCCCCCCCGTCACGAGATTTCCAGGTCGCTGAGGACAAACGGTGAGATCTTTGTCCACCTGAGCGGTCGCCCGGGGACAGGGAAAACCAAATACCAACTGGATCCAACTAGTATAGTATATATATATATTATATGATATATATATATCAAAATCAGTATCCCTGAAAAGGCTCTTATTACTGTTTGGATCTGCTTGATTTCTAAGTTGTTTTCGAATGAAGTAGTGCGAAAGGTGCGTTTGACAGATTGGAGTCATCAAACAGGTGCAGGATCAACATGGACATTCGTCCGTGACCCGGAAGTGGGTGAACTAAAAATCCTTTGACCATTGCACGTCTCTGCGTCAAGATGCAATACATTCCCTTCTCACCTGCCATAAAAGGATAGGAGAATTCATCCCTTTATACTGGTTGGTAGAGTTTCCCATAATGGATGATGAATGTCCAATACACCACGTGGGTTCATACGGCAAAACATGGTATAAACATGCTATACCCTCTGGTAAACTAACATAACTATGGAAAATCACCATTTTTAATGGGAAAATCCACTATAAATGGCCATTTTCAATAGCTATTTTGACATAACCAGAGGGTAACCCCCAACCCGAAAAGCATTGCATGCGCCATGGTCCAACTGCTGCCCGAGGCGCTCGGATGAACAGCGGCCCGGACCAGAACTGCTCGGGTGGAACGTAGGTCCAGGCTTTATCAATACCGAAGCCGTCTCGGTACCAGTCATCCTAAGAGGGTGGGAAAAGGATGATTTTCATGGGAACATCGAAAGGGATGGTGCTATCCCCAGTTATAAGTTCATTTATAAGCCCATCTATATATATATATGTATATATGATATAATCAATTATTTAAGCGTATCATACACTAGTGTTATAACATAGTTATAATAGCACCCACTGAACGCTAACGAACTGGGGCCCCATCTTCTACGGTTAAACACATTTTGCCCACCGAATCTGCGCATCGCTGCCAGGCAGAAGCCAGAACGCGGCTTGGAGAGAGCAGTGGATCCCCAAAAAACCCACACATTTGGGTAATAATGTGATTACAATGGAAATAATCACAGTTCTTTAGTGATTACAATGGTAATTCTTGCACCTTCAGTGTTTTTTCTAAAACACTAATATCTGAAAAAACCCGGCCTGGTAAACGTGACCACATGTTGCGAACTGGAAAATCACCATGCTATCAATGGGTCAATCCACTATTTCGACTGGGCCATTTTCAATGTCGCAAACTGTAACAGTCATTACCAGAGGCTTAATCCCATCATATATCCTAATAAATCACCATTAAATCCCATTAGGTCACCATTTTCAATAGCTACGTTAAATTACCAGGGTTGGGTGGGAGGAAGGCCCGTCACATCGGATGTTTCGGAAGGGATCCCATCCGGTGATGCTGCCGGTCGTGGTTTTTCGAGTCTTCTCCCAACTCTTTGTAGGATTCATCAGCAAACAGCTGATCACTTGTAGATACTTGCAGCTGGTAGATTTTGGTCACAATTTTTCCAATTTTGTCCCAATTTTGGGCAAGAAATCAATCACAAACTCTCCAAAGTCATCAAACATGGCCTGCTAGAACGTCCACCAGATGATCTTCCAAGCTATGGACCGCCACTTAGTTCAGGGATTTTCCAGTTGCCATCTTTGATGACACCGGAGGGTACATTTCCCATTCATATCACCATTTTTGATAGTTAAATTCCTATTAATCACCAGGCAATCCCATTAATTAAGTCACCATTGAATCACATTAAATCCCATTAAATCACAATTAAATCACCATTGGATCCTATTCAAAGTCCAATAATTCCAATTAAATCACCTAAATCCCATTAAATTTCATGCAATCACAATTAAATCACATTAAGTCACCATTAAATCCCATTAAGTCACCATTAAATCCCATTAAGTCACCGTTCAATCCAATTAAATCACCATTAAATACCATTAAATCCCATTAAGTCACCATTAAATCCCATTAAGTCACCGTTCAATCCAATTAAATCACCATTAAATACCATTAAGTCACCAATAAAATCACCATGAAATCCGATCAAGTCACCATGAAATTCCTCAAATATCCCAGTTCAATGCCCAAGCTTCTGTGCGTGCGGACAAGGTCTGGATGCAGCCGCGACGACCGGGCACCTAGTGCCGGTGCACCAAATGGTCGGTGGTTGGAAACAACGAAACATGGATTGGATATAATAGGATTGTTTACAAGATAAGACTAAGAAACACTAAGTATAACATTATCATATGTGTTATCATATATAATTTCATACTGACTTTCGGAAACTACGCATGGAACCCCAAACTTGTAGGTCTCCTGACCAATCTAAAATCCAAATGACGGTTCCATTGTGCCTTTGAATGGTTCCAACTCCGAAGTGGGTTGTTGTAAAGTGGGCCTGTGGGATTTCAATTCAAAAGCTCATCGATTTAGGATGGCAAGATGGGCTGTTGAGTTGATCCAAGATTTTCCAATGGTTTTCTGTGGTCCAGCGGTTGTGCTGCGCAGTACTCATCTAGTTGGAGCTTTGAGCTACGGAAATACCATCAAGTCGTCATCTTCCCTCCAGAACGTAGAGAAACATCCGAATGATCAACAGAATGATCACCACATGTTTGGACTGGCATCAATGATATTAGTCTTCACCAGCCACTTGCATCCCAGCTGAGAAGATCCTTGAAGATTTAGTCTGTCGCACAAAACCCTGCACTGGCTACGACCCATACCCATTCTCTCTCTCTTTAAAAAACACTCCTCTTGTTGGTGGCTATTTCCCTGTCCCTTGATTGTTTCCCCACTGACTTACTCCAGTCTTCTGTATCCTATTCACGTCTGGTCAAAAAAAAACCGAGTTCGCTGGATTCCTTCTGCTCATCAGGACGAATCGGACGAATCGAATTTGGCATCTCGTGATGCCTACTTCTCTGGTTGGTGGTTGACCTACCCCTCTGAAAAATATTGGTCAGTTGGGATGATTATTCCCAACATATGGGGAAACAAAAATCATGTTCCAAACCACCAACCAGTCGAATTTCGACACTAAAACTTCCATGAATTCCATGACCTTCCCAAATGGCCTCTTCACAATCATCACGGTCCGTCAGCAACTTCACCTGCAGTCGTGCAACTCAACTCCTAATTTCAGGAATCCCATCCATAAACTGGTGCTAAACGTAGGGAATGGATGGGTGGGGGTTGCTGGGATTATTGTTGACTGGTTGGTGGTATCATGAAATTCCCAATATATGGAAAAATCATAAAATTCCATGGTTCCAAACAACCAAGCAGTTAATTATCCAATGGGTTTATCCCCTATATCCAATGGGTTTATCCCCTATTACCATCTGGCTATTTAACAGTTCGCCATGGAAAATCACCATGCTATTAATAGGTAAACCATCTATTTCTATGGGCCATCTATACCATGGCTATGTAACAAATAACCAGAGGGTATATTTGATGGTAAAAACCATGGTTTCCTGTAGATTTTCCCCTATTAATCCCTATGAATCCCAATCAGTTGTGGATCATTCCCGAAAATTCCCCACAATGTGGGGCCCCCCAGTGATGTTTGTTGGTTTATAACCCCCATAACTATAGTTATTTGCGTACCATAAACCATAGTGAAATTGGAGTTATAAACGCACCAACTTAGCTATCGAACGGGGGCCCCACATTGTAGTTATTAAACATTAATACCCATTGTTATAACCATAGTGAAATTGGAGTTATAAATAGTTATAAGCATCATTAACCATTACTAATAATCATTAATAACTATGTAAACATACAAAAAAACTATGGAAAATCACCATTTTCAATGGGAAAACTCACTATTTCTATGGCCATTTTCAATAGCTTTTTGTACGTTCACCAGGAAGTTCCCGTTCACCAGGAAGTTCCGTTGGTTTTTTTTTACGGACTCGGACCTCGTCACCGATGCGTTTCAGCAGCACGGAGCCCGGGGAGATGCCGCTGGCGTTGGGAGGCGCCGCCAACTCCACCTGGGGCAGCAGGCATCGTCATAGGGGAAAACGCCGGGGGTTGGAAGAGAATGGCTGGTTACCCTCTGGTAAACGTTTACATAGCTATGGAAAATCACCATTTTTCATGGGTAAATCCACTATAAATAGCCATTTTCAATAGCTATGTTAAATTACCAGAGGGTAATCGTGGTGAAATCATGGTGAAAATCTTGGTGAAAGCCCTCCAGTTGGGATAAATTGGGAGGAGTCCATCGAGTCGGTGATTTGTCTCCAGAAAAATATTTCTGGAACGTCGCGACTCCAAGCAGTTGGTCTTTGGGTATAGCCAAAGTGGGAGAACTGCAGTTGGGATCTTAACAAAAAAGTAGGGCTTATCACTTAAGTGGGATGATCCTCCAAGGAAAAAAGGGATGTCACTGACAAGTTCGACCAAGGGATGGAATTCCATTTTCCATCATGGTAATAACTTGAACAACATGTTTTTTTTTTCAATCTACTTTTTTTTACATCCCTTGAGCATCCGTGATCCTATGGTCCAATGGTGAATTGATGATCCAGTCCCATCCAGGTGAGGATCTCAGTCGCATTGCGGCAGATGTTCGGTTGCATCCGGTGAGCCATTTTTGCCAATCAAACAAGCATGGTGAGAACTGGCCCAAAGAGTGCATCCATCATTGGACGCAAATCTGCCTGAAGAACCAGTGATTATAGTGATTATTGGATTGGTTTAAGGGAAAATCTACATGAAACCATGGTTTTTACCATCAAATATAGGGATTTCTTGTATTTTTTCCCATCATCCAATTCTATGAAGTGATCAATTTACTGACTATGAGAACTGTGATTCACCAGGATTCTAGTGATGTATTCCAGATGATTACGGTGTTTTACCATATTTTTACCAGGATTCATTACAGTGTTTCATGAACTATCATCTGGACAAACATCATTAACCATCAACAAACATATCTATGAATACCTGGTTAATGATATCATCAATAAACATCATATCATTAACCATCATTCAACCATCATTAATATCAACAAACATGTCAGTAAACTATAGTATTTCACCATCCTTCACCTATAATATCATGTTTCACCAGGATTAATATATCACCTAGACTAGAATATGAATCAAAATTGTGTCAGCTATCATTATCCTCATTCTCCATTTTTTTTAAATCATTCACCACCATCAACACACTCATCGTTCACCGCGTTCACCGCGACGCGTTCGACCTCCTCGAGGATCTTCCGCGACGCGAAGTGCGGCCGCAGGATCCGCAGCACGGTGCCGTAGTCCGAGAGGTCCCGCAGGACGCCGCCCGCCAGAGAGGCCTGCCATTGGGGCTCCCGAGGCAAAAAAAATACGGGGGGATGGTTCTTGATGGTTATTAATGGTTATTAATAATGGGGTACCCCCAAATCATCCATTATAATGGTTGTTAATGGTTATTAGTAATGGTTAATGGTGCTTAAAACTCCAATAACTATGGTTAAAACAATGGTTATTAATAATGGTTAATGGTTATTAATGGTGGTTTTCATGGCTAGTTGATGGTTATTACACTAATGATTAATGTGGTTAAACCAATGCCATTTTGACCAGCTGGGAATGGTCACCATAGCACCTATAAACATGGTGAGTCATGGGGGATGGTTCATGGCATTGTTTTACCAACATATTATATATAATTATGTATATATATATATATACATACAGTAGTGGATATAGTGGATAGTTAAGTAGTGGAAATATAGTATGGGATATGTTAATTTCATATTTAACCATCAATAGTTAGGTGACCGGCAGATGATGGTTTAAAGAGAAAAATCCGCGGACCCCTGCCTTAGCCAAGGCAGGGGCGGCGCCTGGGACCACCGCGGGTGTGGAACTTTTTTTCTTTCCCAATGCTTTGCACTTTCCACGCGCCACCCAGGCCATAGCACTCTCTGTTCACCGCCCAGGAGCCACTCAGGCCACAGCAATTTCTGTCCACTTCCCACGGGCCACTCATGCAGCAATCTCGGTTTCTACGGCGTTCCCA
>Ga0126342_10015570_pt1 | contig 13321 bp, 10 predicted proteins | sample Cyp1metagenome_FD_92528 | JGI IMG/M metagenome (GOLD analysis project Ga0126342, IMG submission 92528) | Coral microbial communities from Lord Howe Island, Old Settlement Bay, Australia - Cyphastrea 1 metagenome | ecosystem: Host-associated > Invertebrates > Cnidaria > Coral ...
ACTATATATATACTATATATATACACTATATATATATATACTATATATATGTATATATATATATATACTATTTATATACTGTATATATACTATATATATACTATATATATAAATATATTTTATATATATATATGTATATATATGCTATATATATATACTATATATAATATATACTTATATATGTGTATATATATATAATCACCGTGAAGCAGATAGAATATCAAAAGGAATTTCCAATTTTTGCGAGGATGTATTGAAATATCCATATCCTATCACTCCATCATGACTCTGTATACTGAACCGTGGTCAAACATAGCAATGGGAAATCCCTTATAAATGATAAATGAAGGTTTCTAGCTGGGAACACTATATAAATATGTATGTATATATATACATTTTCCAGCAGCGGAAGGCTTATCCCTACAAGCTTATGGTTATCTCATGTTGTCTCCACCTTTTCGCCACGTCCAGGACACCTTAGACTCACTGGGCTGCGGCGACAACGTCGAGGTCAAGGCCGTGCCCAAGGGCGACACCGGCGACGCGGCAGCGGCGAGCGCCGCGGACATGGCGAGGCCCAAGGCGAGCAGCTGGAAATCCCCAAAGTAAAGGGAAAATGGGGTGAATATAGTGAAAAACTATCAAAAATGAGAATTTTCAATGTGTAAATCCACTATAATTATGTATCTAATCATCAATTATGGAGACTGGTTACTGTTGATAACTTATTCTTGGAAAAAATGATGATCATCAACTACCATTGTCCCCATTTTTTCCCCTATATCTTCATCATTTACCCTCCCGTAAATTAACATAGCTATTGAACATGGCCATTTATAGTGGATTTATCCATTAAAAATGGTGATTTTCCATTGTTATGTGAGTTTACCAGAGGATAGTGAAAAATTATCCATAAATGGAGGGAATCATCTATAAATCATCTATAATGAGTTATAGCTGGGGAAATCATCTATAGATGGAATAATATGGTAGAAATCTCATGGAAAGATTATGGACATATAATGGGATGATGGGTAGTGTATCCTCCAGGAAACTAAGAGTTTGCCGTGGAAAATCACAATGTTTAACAGCCAAATCATCGAAGGAAACACATTCTTTCTATGTGATTCCAAAAGACCTTGTATCCGAAGAAGGTCCAGTCCAAAAGGTTGGTAGGTCAGTTTTCTGTGCTAAACCACCAATATTTTATACCGAATTGTTGCTTGCAATCGTAAGTAGCAGCACCTACTTGAATGATTTAGACGGAAGACATCCCCACGTAAGCCTTTTTGGAAAAACATGCTAGTCCATTGTATCCCCATATATCCCGTATGACCATTTGTTTAATCACTTAATCACAATTTCTGATCGGCAAATCCCTATGATAGTCCAGCATGCCGAACATTTGGCAGTAAAAGAACAATACATTCCTCCATCCACTTTCTTTAAGCTCCATTGCTTTAAGCCATGTACCCTCTGGTAAACTAACATAACTATGGAAAAAAAACATTTTTTCATGGGTAAATCCACTATAAATGGCCATTTTCAATAGCTATGGTAGTTTACCAGAGGGTATTTCATAAGTTTTCCTTGAAAAAATACAAACTACTTCTATTATAGCAGCCCCAAAAAAGATAGAAAAGTGGAAACCCTGAAGCATCATCCATACCATCCTGGAAACACTGTGTGAAGGTTCCTGAAATCTGGGGTGCTATTCCTTTAGATCCCAATATTCCGAGAAATTGTGCCAAAAAAACATTCTGCCAATTCTGCCCCTACAAAAATGGCTGATCCCTTCCTTTTTAATAATCCCATCCCCCGATTCATAGAAAGAACAACCCCATTCTATGGTCTCCAAATGTCCCAAATACCTGGTTTCATCACTAAACCATGGTTTCTGGAGGGTCTCGAATATGGACGGAAAGGTAAATTTTCACGGTCAGGAAGAGTCATCAATGGATATAACATGATCATACATGATCTAACTACAAATATACGATATAGAATGTTACAATATTAAATTGTTATTTACCCTCTGGTAATTTAACATAGCTATTGAAAATGGTTCATTTATAAAGTTGATTTACCTATTAAAGATGGTGGATCTTTCCAGTTCGCTATATTAGTTTACCAGAGGACAGTGGAAAATCATCCATAAATGTAGGGAATCATCTATAAATCATCCATATATTGAGAATAATAATCCCAACTGACTTTCATATTTTTCAGAGGGGGAGGTATACCACCATCCAGATGATATATTATAATATTATAACTAACTAGTGTTCTTATGTTCTGTTCCAAAGATGTTGAACATACATACATGATCATACATGATCTAACCATAATGTACTATAATATTGTAATATTATGAAATAATGACAATTAACATAATATTATAATCATCTACAAGCATCTATAATCATCTATAATCATCTATAATATCTATAATCATCATCTATAAATAATCTATAAATCAGCTTTAAATCATCTATAATTCATGGTGATTTTCAATAGTTATGTAAACGTTTACCAGAGGATAGTGGAAAATCATCCATAAATGGAGGGAATCATCTATAAATGTACTATAAATGTACTATAAATGTACTATAATATTATGATATATCAATCGCACATAAAAAAGTACATTATAGATAACTATTAACTATATTAACTATAGATATAGTACTATAATAGTTAATTATACTATAATTTTATAATCATCTATAATCATCTATAATCATATTGTAATCATCTATAAAATCTATAAATCATCTATAATTCATGGTGATTTTCATTGTTGTTAATGATAATTAACTATGGAATCTTAACCCCGAGCCCAGCCAGGCCAAGGCGGTGGCCAAGCCACCGAGGTCTGCTCGCTCCGCTCGCGGGCGCGGAGCCAATCGAGGCCAGGGCGAGTTGAAACGTGGCCTTTTCACGTGGCAAAAACCGGGGAAAACGCGGTGAAAACCAGGAAAAATCCACATATGATGATACACAATATAGATGGTTACATTAAGAACATTGATGATGTCAATTAACCATCAATGTTCATATAAGTATTTCATATCAGAACATTGATGATACCCTCTGGTAAATTAACTTGTTGACCCTGATTTTATCACCAATTTTTAGAGGAAACTAATCTTCCAACCCCGATGACTACCAGGGTCTATGTCAATTTACTGGAGGGTAAGTGGTTTAAGCTGTTGAAACATACAAACAAAATGGATTTGATCATCAAAAACATTGGAGTTTGAGATGGTTAGATCTGATTTGATCAGAAACTCTTTTGGTGATGGGGACTTTTTCACCAGCAAGAAGAGTTATTTCACTAGCGACCAACAATTGGGATGCAATAGTAAAAACAAAGATTGAACATACAAAACAAAAGTGAATTGGACATGATTTAAGCTCCAAAAAAACACATTAAACATGATTTCCATTGCACCTAATAACTCCCCCAAACAACGATGGAATTTTGGATTACCGTCGATGTCCAGCCCAAAAAACACTTGGGATGTCACCGGCGGCACTCTGGATTGATCAGTTCAACTTAAGGCCACGCCGGGATTGGGATTTACCATGGGAAAAAACCAGGTCAGATACCTGGGTTTGTTTAAGGTGATGTTTTATTTTCCCAATGGAAAATCCATCATGTGGGGAATCTATAGTGAATATTTTTTTGGGGGGGGAACTCCTTAAGCAAATCCAAGGATATGGTCCTGAGGGAAAACTAGAGGTCACCCTGAGGGAATCCTGGGGTTTTGCCATCGCAAAGCGGCTGATGCTTTGTCCATGGGCATGGAGGAATCATTGGGATGCTGGGAGGAAACTGAGGTGTTTTTCCTCCTTTCTATCGGATAACTAGCCAGCTAGCCTATGCGGCACATCGTGATGAAAAATATGGAGGTTTCCTAAAAAGGGGGTACCCCCAAATCATCCATTTTAATGGTATTTTAAGCATTTTCCCCCTATAAACCATCCATTTAAGGGTACCTCCATGACTATGGAAAGCTCCATGTGAATATCATTCGTTAGACGGGACGGACTGTGAATGGGGATGGGATCAAGGTGTTGACCGTAAACAGCAATGGGATGGGCTGCATCCTCAACGATCAGATCCGCTAGGTGAAGTATAATCTTGGAATTTTACTTCATCTATGTTAAAGGTTTTTGGGTGACCTATCTACGTGATGTGTTTTTTTTTTTGAATTAGGGTACCCCCAAATATCACGGTTAGTCTGTGCTTTCCCATAGTCAGATTGCCAACTAACCGATGTTTTTTTCCCCATCATGAATCCATACACGTTTCGGCCTTGGAACTAGTAAAATGCTTGGATCTTGGTGTTTCCAACAAATTGGAAATTTCTAAATGCGATAGGATGTGGTAACTGGTAGATTGTGATGCTGGATAACATCGATCCATAACATCCCCAACCTTGGATGGATAGCTTAAGTCTTGTAGTTGTTTTGCTGTAAATGGAAACCAACAATAGCCAGCAAAAGATTACTTTTTGGATAACTACCAAAGATTGACCATGCGATTATACTCATATCCCATCCCACCATCACTCTTTGTGATATACTGTCATTGTTACTAGTGATGGCGGATTCGATGATGACCCGAGCTCCGGGCACAGGCAAGAGGAAGAGTCGTGGCAAAGGCGACAAATCGAGCGAGGCCTGAGGCAGTAACCACTTATGATTCAATCCATTCAAGCATCAAAGATTTTGGGTACCACAAATGATCATAGATCTGGGTAAATTATAACGACCTCACTGTTCTCCCTCACTGGAATCATGGTTAGTAAGGGAAATCATCCCCAAATGGCCCAACAATTCAGGTTAGTGAAATATCACAATTTGCCAAGATAATATATAGTTGTTATGATTAGGATATTGGCATGATCAGGATATTACCATCAAATATATATATATATATACAAAGATTATCCATCTACGATATCTTGACGATTTTTTTTTGAGATTCGTTGTGTCACACCCCGAATCGGATGATTTCTCGCCAGGTTTCCCCCTGTTCCCAGCATCTTGGTGAACTTGCGTTGCTTCATGTTCCATCCCGAGTGCTTCAAAGCCATTCAGACGGTGAACACCAAAATAGTTGGGACCCAACATATGACTGGTTGGTTTAGTATGGGATAATGATGGTTAATGATGGTTAATAGATGGTTAATAATGGTTAATAATCACTGGTTGGTGGTTTGGAACATGAATTTTATTTGTCCATATCTTGGGAATAATCATCGCAACTGACGAACTCCATCATTTTTCAGAGGGATTGAAGTCACCAACCAGATGATGTTTCACAGGCTTTGACCGGTTCCCATTTCGGCAGGTCAGACTCCGTTTCTGGTGCCATTTCGGCATCCCAAAATCCAATGGTTCAAACTTGCTGGAGACAACCAGAAGTAATCGGCGAAGTGGTAACCCCCAATATTCTGATAGCAATCCCCATTGTATGTTGGTTGAATCCCACATAAAAAGACTGATGATAGTTTCTCCATGTTCAACTGTGAAATCTCACCAAAAAATATCAGTCTTTTCTCCATCCCTGATGAAATCATGTTGGATCCCAGTACCCTCTGGTAAACCAACATAGCTATGGAAAATTGCCATTTATAGTGAATTTTCACAGTAAAAAATGCCCCGAAAAGCCCCGAGGAGCCGTAAAAAATGTGATTTTCCATAGTTATGTTAGTTTACCAGAGGGTAATTGATGGCTTTTCCCATAGCATTTCCCCATGACCCGAAAACCCGCCGGACCTGGGCAGGACTCACTGGACCCCGAGGGGTCGGAACCGAAAACGGACGCCGCGCCGCGGCGAAGCAAGCGGCTGCAGGATTCGGAACAGGCGGGGAAGGGAGAACCAGATGGAAAAAACATTGTCTGGTTGATTTAGTATGGGATAGTGATGGTTAATAGATGGTTAATAGATGGTTAATAATCACTGGTTGGTGGTTTCGAACATGGCTGTTATTTTTCCCATCATATTTGGGAATGTCATCATCCCAACTGACTTTCACTCATATTTTTCAGAGGGGTGGCTCAACCACCAAGCAGTGTAGATGGATGGATGGATGTGATATGGCACTTGATCGTAGTGCATCTTAGTGCCCCAATGTGTCATATTTTTGATGCATGTATATATATATATAAATAATACATCTGGGTAAATTATAACGACCTCACTGCGACCTCACTGGGAATGATGGTTAGTAAGGGAAATCATCCTCAAATGGCCTCAATTCAGGTTGGTGAATTATTATAATTTACCCAGATATATAGTTGTTATGATCAGGATATTGGCATGATCAGGATATTACCATCAAAAAAAAAAAAATATATATACATAGTTTTAGTTATGGTTGTATCCATATATCCATGTGCCGGTAGCTCTTCCGCAACGCTGCTCCAGGTCTTCCCCAATGCCACCTTGGTGCATCATCTGCCGACACCTCCCAGGAAGGAGAAGGAGGCGACATCGGACTTTGAGAGTCTACATATCGTCTAAAAACTATAATATATATATATTATATCCACATACGTCTATATAATATGGTGAGAAGTGTAAAAAATATATATATCTATTTATATATTATATCTATATCTATATCTGTATCTGTATCTATATCTATATCTATATATCTATATCTATATATGTGTAGTCTATATGGACTTGACCTACCCATGTATGTATACATATACATGTTTAAGAACATATGGATAGATATATAGGCTATAGATTGTAGACCTATGGATGTGGGACAGACTACAGATTCAGGTTTAGATATGCTTTGACAAACCAGATAGATACATAGAGCTTCCCAGACAAGAAAGGCCAGGATGTTCGATGACGGTGTCCTAAGAAAATTTCGTATACCCTCTGGTAAACGTTTACATAACCATGGAAAGATCCACCATTTTCAATGGGTAAATCCACTATAAATGGCCATTCCCAATAGCAATGTTAATTTTTTTTCTACCATGATGGGAACTGCTGACTGGCCATTTTTCTGTAATCCCAATCATGGATAACCAATCGGTTTGTTGGAGGTTTGTGGCTCACAATCATCAAATTCGATCTGGAGCGCCAACAGAGAGATCTGGAAACACACGATTATTCGTGGATCATTTTCCTCGGAAATGTGTTCATTTAATGGAGAGTTATCCCATTATATCCCCATAACATGGTGGTTGTAGATGATATTACTGGAGGTGTATCTCATTATATTCCAGTATATAACCAGAGCATGTTTTTTTCCTCCAATAGATTCAATAGATAAATAGATAGGTAGATAGATAGATAGATAGGTAGATAGATAGCTAAATAGATAGGTAGGTAGATAGGTAGATATTTACATAAGTTCATCAGTTTACACCTCATTTCCGCTAGTCAAATCCTCCAGAGAACGTTTCCGGACCATGCAGGGCGTGCCCGGCGAGGTCTCGCTGGGGAACCGAGCAGAGCGGCAGAGCCGGGCACAGGTTTGGTTGTTTAACGGAGCTGCGACCGGAGAGAGACATGATGTCTATGTGGTTATTATGATTACCCCCTGGTAAACAAACATAGCTATTAATAATTGCCATTTATAGTGGATTTAACCATTAAAAATGGTGATTTTCCATAGTTACGTTAGTTTACCAGAGGGTATTATATATATACATCATTCTTTTATATACATGATTATTTTATAGCTGGAGTATCAACCATGAGTTTATCACTCAACTAATATATCACCCAAGTAATGTATCTAAACGTTTATGCTTATATCTATATTATCGCTGGACTATCGACCATATAGGTTTTACCATATTTAGGTTTTATCAAGTGATTTAAGTCGTGCGTCCCCAGCTAGGGGTTGTTCACATCACCCATCTATTGCGGATAAATTCTCCAACATATACTTGTGAAAGTGATCTTCAAAAACTCCGAAACCGGACACCAACCTCCTGTATCTAGCTACTAGATGGATGAGTTAGACTATCTTATTATTCACTAGTTTATCAACCATGATGTAGTTAACATAAGTTAACCCATTCTTGACCATGAAAGTGGTTGGTTGTTGCAAACATGTCTTCAATCGAACCATACCGGGACGATGACCTGAGGAAACGCATGTCCTTCCGCGAGTACTTGCAGTTTGACAGGGAGCAGGACCAGAAAAAGCCGTGGAGCCTGCGATTTTCCCATGTTTGTGTCCACTCATCTTGCCTCGGCATAGATGTGGGCCTTTCATGGCCATTGTCGAAGTCCTCTTCTTGTAGGGTTTTTCTTCCAGACAGTCTTGGAGGGCTTTGAAATCATTGTCGTTGCATCACCATTTGATCAGCTGAATCTCATGGGCCCATCCTGGCAGCAGCCAGTCTAGGCCTGATGGGAATCAACCGCAGGTAATCGATATGCGAGGTCAATATTGCCGTATATTTATTCTTCGGATGGATAGACAGAAAGATAGATGAACACATGGATGCATGGACGCAATAGTAATATGATTTGATATATTGATAATAAGGATAGTTACATTTTATATTCATTTTGATATTCTACAGATGTATCCCATACACACATATATTTAAAATTATTTAAAACTACACATACATTCACAACATTCATACACATGACATGATGATACATGTAACATATTCACGCCACATTGATGTCCATGTCATCGGAGATCTCGCAGGAAAAGATGCGAAACCAGGCGCGGCTGGCGCGACAGAAGCGGAAGTTTGTGAACGGAGACAGTTCCGATGAGGCCTGGGCGGGCTTACCGCCCCACCAGGTGATGGGTAGGCCATGGTGAGTTAACGACTTATGAACAGCCTATGAAATATGATACGATTACCCTCCGGTAAACTAGCATAGCGAACTGGAAAGATCCACCACTTTAATAAACTATTAATGGGCCATTTTTCAATAGCTATGTTATTTTACCTGAGGGATACGGGCTTATTCAGAATTGATAGGTGGTAACTGTCTGAAAGCCCGTGAAACCACTGCTGAAAATTGGGGTGAACCGTTAAAAAAAGGGGGGGTACTCGTACCATTGGTAGTGGAATAATCGTGTTGAAATCATTGGGATTTAATCATCAAATGCATTCAATTCAGTCGCAGCAAACGGCGGTGGTCGATTTTGGAACATTTTGGAGCAATATATAAATATATATATATACACATTATATACATATAATTACCGGTGTTTTTTAGACTTCTTGGTATTTCGGATCCATTCTGCAGCCTATTGTTCAACCAAAGCAGGAAATTGTTTGGCGGTCTCGAACTTAAGAACCTCCGCCCAAGAAAAAAAACAAACCCATTAATGTTGGTAAAACAACAATAAACCATAAACCATTCCCCAAATAACCATTTTTCAAGGTGGTATGGCTACCATTCCCAGGAAAATGGGTGGTTTCCAGTCAGTTTTCCAATCACCAGAGTTTGCCAGGAACTGCATATGGCCTTGGCACTTTCCTTATCTGAGAGCCAAGATGCACAGAGAGAGGTGGGGCTGGAGTCGGCTGGAGCCGGCTGGAAGGGAAACACCACCGAGCCGATGTGTTTCTTCCATAGCTTTCCAAGTTTGAGAATTATTGTGTTACATGGGCTCAAATATCCACATCAGCATGTTCATAAGTTTTTCATATAGATTTACAGTATACGTTACAGTTGTTCATGTGTATATGTCTATCTATCTATCTATCTATCTATCTTTCTATCTATCTATCTATCTATCTATCGATCTATCTATCTATCTATCTATCTATCTCTATCTATCTATCTAGCTAGCTAGCTATCTATCTATCTATCTATCTATCTATCTATATTTCTATCTATCTCTGTCTGTCTGTATGTATGTAAACCCACCCACCTCAGAATCCCTCTGGCCAGGATTCAGATTCACAGAGGCCAGTCGTCGGGACGAAAAAACATCGCCGAAATCGCCGGCCGAAATGGGAATTTCAGGATCCGAAAGGCCATCTTTTGTAGCATTTGGAGGTATTGTACCATTTGTATAACCATAAAAACTGACATGGAACCCAATATAACCCAATAATTTCAGGCCTTTTGGAGGTATTGTACCATTTGTATAACCATAAAAACTGACATGGAACCCAATAATTTCAGGCCTTTTGGAGGTATTGCACCATTTGTACCATGTAAGGCAATTTTTTGTACCATTTTTCAGGCCATCTTTTGGGATCATATTCGATTCCATTCCTTTAACAGTTTTTTGAAACAGCAAGAGAAAGTATCGAAATTATGTTTTGAAATGATGTATCGAAATCATGTTTTTTGGAAGAACGAGTAACGACATGTAACCACATGTTCCGTTACCATTGACATGTAATCCATCGACCAAGAGAGAGTACTGAAATCCAATCAAAATCGTTTGCCCGTTTGAATGTACAATTTCAGTTCAAAAATGATCAGGGATTATAAACATTGGTGGCTTTACCCTCTGGTAAACTAACATAACTATGGAAAGATCCACCGTTTTAAATTGGTAAATCAACTATAAATGACAATTTTCAATAGCTATGTAAATGTTTACCAGAGGGTATATTATGATTCCCATCATTTATAGATGATTTTCCAATATATTCACCCCCATTTCCCTATATTCATTATATTTTTTGATATAACCAGAGAATAGTGCGTTCCAAGTCTTAAATGACATTAAATGACCCTCATTGGCTCATCAGATGGCTCAACTTCCAGGCTACGAGACCCAGAGCTGGCCGACGAAATCTCACCCGCAGCAGCGTAGGGAATGTACAAAACTCCATCCCAAAGCCACCTGCCACCTGAAGAAACAAGAGAAACTAGCAGAAATACATGCTTATGCTCATGCTGGAACGATAAAGTGTTGCGAACAAATAACGACATGGTCTTTGAAAAAAGATTTGGTTCATTTTGGGTTCAAGCCGTTTCCGGCAGCTGTTCGATTCAGACAGTGGTCCGAGTGGAAAATTCCGGCCTGGTCTGAGGGCGGTTGCCGACGGCGACCCAAGAAATTTTCGTGGCAGCTGCAAAAGGTGGACAGGAAAAACAGAAAATTCGAATTTACATATCATCTTGATTGGTAATTTGGAATATTTTTTTTTTCCATATTTTGGATTATTGGCAATAATAATTCAAATTAATTAATATGTGTTCAGAGGGGTTGAAACCACCAACCAATATCTCAATTAAAATATATCTTAAATATTACAAAATAATTTTAATTATCTGCAAATAAATTAATCTTTTCTTAATATTAAACATTTCCTAAATATTAAAAATAGCCGTCTATTTAAATTTTAGAAAATTTCAGATTGGCTAATTTATTTTTTTTATTAATTTGTTTTAAAAAATAATAATAAAAAAAATTTTTTGGGGGGATTCCTGGGTTTTCTCCTTAATATTAAGATTTAATTAATTTCGGGGTGTTTATTAATATTTATTATTAGGATTCGCCCGATATATTTTAATTATTTATATTAGAACGATTAATTTAGTATTAACGGAAAATTTCGAAATTTAATTTTAATAATATTTTAATTATATTATAAAAAAAATTAATTAATTTGAAAATTGGAAAAACAAATTAAATATTTGATTTATTATTAGGGGAAATTTTCGAAAATTATGTTTAATAATATTTTAATTATATTATATTTAAAAAATAATAATAATTAATTTTGAATTTGAAAAATAAAAAAATATTATTAAGGATTTTAATTTAATATTAGGAAAAAAATTGAAATCTAATTATTAATAATAATTTAATGATATTATATAAAAAAAAATAATTATATTTGAAATTGGAAAAATAAAATATATTATTAAATATTTAAATTTATTAATAATTTATATTAATAATAAATAATTTCTTAATATTAAAAATTATTTAATATATTTATTTATTCTTAGGATGAAAATTTTTTATTTTAAGCATTTTGAAATTATATTTTTTTGGATTTTGATATTTTTTTTGGATATATATTTTTTTTTTAATATTGGATTTGACGGTATTTTTTTGAATTTTTGGCGAGGAAATATATAATAAATATATATTTGTATTTCTGAATCCTATGGGAATATATTTATGGATTTTTATTTCTTTATATTGGGTTTAGGGTATAGATTTGATAATGAATTATTTATTTTCGGATTTTTTTTATATTTTTTTTTTATATATATATTTTCTGAATATGGAAATTAAAAAAAAGAAAAAGGAATGGAATCTTATTGCTAGATGGAATCGGGAATTTATATATAGATATGGAATTTGATATATAAATAAATACAAATATTTTCGGTGATTTATTTTATTATTGGATATTTGTTTTTGCTATAATTTTATTATCCCTAGGTATATTTTTTTGAAATTAATAATATTTAGTTTTATAAAAAAATATAGGATATTAGAAATAAAATTTGATTTTATAATTTTTCCGGATTATATAATTCTTTGGTCGGATTAAATAATTCTCGGATTTCGAAATTTAATTTTCATAATTTCTAGGATTTCGTAATTTTATTTATATAATATGCAGGATTATATATTTTTATTTATATAATTTATTGGATTATTTAAATTTGTTTGTATAATAATTTTTAATACATTATAATTCCCAGAAATAATTAATTTTGAAATATATTTCTTCTAATTAATTCCAACCCCCATAAAATTTAAAAATGATATATATCGTCCTCAAGAACAAAATATTATTAAATTTTCAATTTCCATAAAATAATAAATTAAAATTAATTTGGAATATCCCCAATAAAAATATGATATCAATAAATTTTAAATTAATTTAAAATATATATATATATAAATTTGAAATTATATAAAAAATCTTATTCCTATTAATTTGAAATATTTAGAAAATTATATTAATATTAAAATATTTATTATATTTTTTTTTTAATTTTTTTTAATATTAAATATATAATTTATCCTTATAATATTATAATTTATCTTGAAAAATTGTGTTTTTTATAAATTTTATAATCTGAATATTAATTTTTATAATATAAATATCATGATATAATTCGATTGATGAATTTTATAATTTAAATTATATAATTTATTTGGAAAAATAATATATATATAAATTATTAGGGAAATATTAAAATGAGATATTGACCGGAAATTTGATTTTTTTAATATAAATAATTTGATATTTATTTTTTAAAAAATATGTATTTTAATTATATAATTTATAATATAATAAATTTATTAATTTTAATTATTAAATAAAAATATTTTTTAATAAATAAATATAATATATTTATAATAAAAT